>UMHQ01004254.1_pt1 | contig 38056 bp, 32 predicted proteins | sample 1965531 | NCBI WGS metagenome assembly UMHQ01 (sample SAMEA4836098, study PRJEB28245) | human gut metagenome | biome: gut microbiome; material: fecal sample | place: Denmark | collected 2008 | reverse complement strand
TGTGGAAGAACGCCCCGGAGCGCCTGACGCGCGCAAGCCGCTCGCCGTCGAGCCAGAAGCACATGAACGGCGTCTCGAACGAGTCCGTGAGCGCGTCGGCAAGGCCGTTGTAGACGTAGCAGAAAAGGGCACGGTCGCTCCCGCGCGACAAGAGCTCCACCTCGCTCTCCTTGAGCTTGAACTCAACCGTCGAGATGGCACCAGGGCGGCCGTTGGCCTCGCGAACGCCGGTCACGGCCGTCTTCACCTGGAAGTAGAACGTCTCGGGCGCAACCCCGGGATTCTCGAGCCGCTCCTTGAGATTGAGCGACACCACATCGATGCCCATGTCCGCCGGTGGACGCAGCGCATCCAGGCCGTTGCGGTACAGCGAGCTCATGAGCTGGTACTCGCCGGTGTAGCCGTTGTAGAGAAGGTCAAAGAAGTCCTGGGCCATGAGGCGCTCCTTGGATTGGCTTGTTGGTTGGATAGATTCTAACTTGATGGGGCGGCTACTCCTGCTCGCCCATCTTGAGATACGGCGCCACGGAGGCCGACAGACCGCGCGCCATGATGTCAGCGCGTTCGAGAACCGTCTCTCGCAGGTCATCGTCGAGCAGCACGATCCGTGCGATGAGCGCCTTCGCGAGCTGCTGCTCCGTGGCGACCGGCTCGTCGTCCCAGAGATCCTTGAGCCAGGCCGTGGCCTTCAGGACCTCGTTGTACTTGTCGTCCGGAAGGTTGGCGAGCGCACCGTCCCTATGGGACTTCACCTCCCAAACGAAGACGCAGGCGGGGTTCTCGATCGAGGCATGGGCGTCGATCACGCAATTCTCGGGAAGCGACGCCGCAATCGGGTCCTTCTGCATCATGTAGGCGCTCCAGCTTGGCAACGCGGCAGAGATGTGACCAACGATGGTGTGCAGCTCCTCGGCGTGGTCGCGGAACGCCTCGTTGATCTCGAAGCTGGCGAGGCGCGCGGCCTCGACCTCCTCCTTGCTCGGAGCGGCGTTCGCACGTGCGGCGCTCGCGCTCGCGATGCGGTCACTCAGGCTCACTCGGTTGCTCGTCTCACTCATCGTGTTCCTCCCTACGCTGCGGCAATCTCGCTGCCCGCGTCCTTGGCCATCTCAAAGAGCATCTGCTGCCACTCCTCGTCCTCGTCGACCTCTACGCCAAAGTCGTCGAGGCCAGGGGCGCAGGGCACCACGCCCGAGGAAGGCCAGGCGCTCACGAGAGAGGTCGCCTCCACAAGCCGCCCGTAGCTGGGATGACGCTCGAGCTCGTAGGCGGGCTCGCACGTCCCGCGCCGGCCACGCTCGAAATACCACCAGCTACCGGTGGGCGTCTCGAGCAGCGTGCTCGGCGTCCGGTTGGCGCGCAGGGCAAAGTAGCGGGCCGTGCGCTCGTCCTGGAAGCCCAGCACGAGCTGGCGATCGCAGTTGCCGATGATGGAGTTCGCCTCGGCCTCGCCATAGCGCGCCTCGAGCTGGCTCACCGCCTGGCAGATGAGCGTGCAACTCACCTCGCGGCTGCGAATAACCGCCAGGATGTCGTCGATGCCCGGCAGCGTGAGGTTGGCGAAGTCGTCGAGCATGAAGCGGACGGGCACGGGCAGCCGGCCGCCCTCGCACGCCGCGTCAGCGTGGGCGCACAGGCTCTGAAACGCCTGGCGCACGAACAGGCTCGTGAGCGGGGCCAGGCTGCGGTCCACGTCGTCCATGGTCACGAACAGCGCGCGGCGGGCGTGCCCCAGCTCGCGGAAGTCGACCTGCTCGGGCCTGCGGAACGATGCGAGCGCCCCGTCGAACGTGAGCGGCATGAGGTTCGCGGCGATGATGCCCATGATGCTCGCGTGCATCTTCTCGGCGTGGGCCGTGCTTCTCGCGCGGCGAAACAGCGAGACGGCATAGCTCTCGGGATCTTGGCTCGCGAGCTCGGCAAACATGGCGTTGGCGTTGCCCTCGCACGCCTGCTCGTACACGCTCACCACCGAGGCCATGTTCCACTCGTCGTCCGGCAGTGCCTCGAAGACGTAGGCAATGTAGCTCGCCACGTAGTTGGCCGCGGCGCTGGCCCAGAAGGGGTCGCTGCCCATGTCGTCGCGGGGGAACAGCGCGGTCGCGATGCCGATGACGTCCTGAGCAAGCGGACGCCCGCGGCGCCAGCGCACGTGGTGGAGCGGGTCGTAGCCCAGTGTGCCGCCCATCGTGGTGAAGTCGAGGCGATCGACCTGGTAACCATGGGCGTACAGGTAGGGAGACATCTCGCGGAAGAGCTGGCCCTTTGCGTCGAGAACGACGTAGGATCCCGCGCACTGCAGGAGGTTGGGCTTGAGGAAGTTGCGTGTCTTGCCCGAGCCGGAGCTTCCCAGCACGAGTACGTTGTTGTTGAGACCGGTCTGCCACGAGTCCATGCTCGCCGTGCGCCCGGAGGTGAGAAGGAGCTCGCCTGCGTAGGGAGTGCGGTCGATGATGGTGTTCGCCATGGTGGTTCTCGCTTTCTGTGCGAATGCAGTTCGTGCGTTAATGCGATAAAGCCGCAGCTAGAGTGACGTGACGATGCGGTCGGCAAGGCCTTGCGCAACGGCCTGCTCGGCCTCGAAGTAGGTGTCGGACGCCGTGAGCGCAAAGACTTGCTCGAGGGTCATGCCCGTGTGCCGGGCAATGACGTTGGCCGTGATGTCGCGGATGCGCATGAGGTCGTCGGCGCGGGCCTTCACGGAAAGCGCGCTGCCGCCAAGTCCAGCGCCAATGAGCGGGTCGTGGATCATGACGCGGCTGTGGGGCAGCATCTGCCGCTCGTCCCCCGCGATGAACAGCAGCGCTGCCATGCTCGCCGCCATGCCCAGGCAGACGGTGTGGACGGGGCAGCTCACGGCCTGCATGACGTCATAGAGGGCAAGGCCAGACTGCACCTCGCCGCCAGGGCTGTTGATATAGAGCGTCACGGGCGCGTTGGCGTCGCAACGCTGCAGGTAGAGCAGGCCGCGGATGATGGTGGCACACGACTGCGCGTCCACGGCGAACGTGAGCTCGAGCTCGCGGTGGGAGAGCATCTCGTCTCGAACGTCGAGGCGGTTCAGGCCCTCCGCGGTCTCGCGGATGATTTGCGGTTGGTAGATGGGTGTGCATTCGCTCATAACGAGCTCCTTCCCGAGGGCTGGCACGCATCGGTAGCAGCCATGGATGGCCGCAGCGCGTATAGGCTCTCCGTCTGTGGTTGTTCATGGAAATCCGGCTTAGGCAATTACGCCGGCAAATCTCCGCCACGACGCACGGGCGCCGGGTTGCCAGGAGATGGCCTTATGGCCCTCGGGTGATGTGGACTATAGCGCCCGCGCTCCAAACGCGTCAACATCTTTTTCTAAAAATTGCCGTGCGATAATGGCAAAGCCCACCACGCGAGAGGAGCGCACGTGCAGTTATCTGAGCCGGAAGAGCGATCATAGCGGCTCGTTGACCAGCTAGTTTGCGTCTGGGAGCGCTCCGTGCGCGCCTCGCACGACTTTTTGGGCGAGAAGGACGTCGAGCGCATCAAGGGCTATGTGCCCCAGGCGATTCTCGGCGTTGAGCATCTGGTTGTGGCGAGTGAGGATGGCCGGCCGGTCGCGTTTCTCGGCGCGCAGGACGTCATGCTTGAGATGCTCTTCGTGGACGCGGAGCTTCGCGGGCGCGGCATCGGCAGCGCGCTTCTCAAGCGTGAACAGGGGACGTGCCCCTGTTCACGACAAGCCTCACTTTCTTGCCACGAGGTGTGCGCGAAAGCCCTTCTGGGCCTCGAGCGTCTCGATGGAGAATCCGGCGGCCTCCGCAAGCTCGCGGAACTCGGAAACCTTGAGGATGCGCACGTCACCGTGGCCAAACAGGTTGGCAAGCGGCATCTCGAACGTGTTCATGAGCCAGACCACGAAGTCACTGGACGTGTAGTCGCGCAGGATGAGCTTGCCGCCGGGGCGCAGCACGCGGTTTGCCTCGCGAAGGAAGGCGCCCGGGTTCGGATAGTGGTGGAAGCTGTTCGAGCAGAGCACGGCGTCAAAGGTCTCATCGCCAAACGGGAGATTCTCGGCATCCCCCACCACGAACTCGGCGCACGGCAGTCCCTTGGCCCGCGCGGTCTCAATCATGGCTGGCGTGAGGTCGAGGCCAACGTAGTGCTTCTCGGGGTACTTCTCGCTCAGCAGCGAGATGACGGGGCCTGTGCCGCACCCCACGTCCAGGACGTCCTCGAACGGATCGCGCTCGAGCTCGGCGAGCATGGGCGGATAGTCGTCCTTGCACATCTCGTAGATGCCCGCGTGGTCGGTCTCATAGACCTGGGCCGCGCTGGTGAACTCCTTGATGGAGAGCTGCTTGTACTCCTCGGGCGTCATCCGATGTCCCATCGCCGCTGCCAATTGTTAGCCAATTCTAACATTCGTCAAGCAGCCACTTCCACGCGGGAACTACGTGAACAATTCCGGGCCCCACCTCGATGGTCTCCTCGGCGTCCATGGTCACGATCGTCGATTCGCCAATGCCGTACTTCTCCATCGCGGCCTCCAGAGCAGAAACCTCCCTTGCCCTGGTCTTGGGGTTCGCCAGGTCAACGCTCACCTGAACCAATTGATACGCATCGTTGAGCAGGGCATCCCCCATCACGAAGTCGACCTCGTGAGCTCCGCCCTCGTGCTCAAAGGTCAAACGGGCCAGGGAGCCAGACCTCGCATTCGGCGCTATGCGACGCAGCTTGTTGAAAACCGCCGTCTCCAGGCGCTGCCCCTCCTCCTTGCCCGCAGCCTTAGAAAAGGCAGCGAACATGCCGGGGTCAACCGCATAAACCTTCGAGCTGGAACGCGAGTTGTCCGCAAGCGCTCGGCTCAGATCTCCTAGCGAGAAAACCAGGTAGGCGTCCTCGTAGTACGCAAGCAGGCTCGAGAGCGTCTCCCGAGACGTCGAGGCGCCGCGACTCTTGAACTCGTTGACCACCTTGTTCACCGACAGCTCACGCGCGGAAGAGGCCAGGCATCGCGAGAGAAAGCTCGCCGCAACCTGAGGGACCCTCAGGTTATATCGCTCGATCACGTCCATCGCAGCCGTTCGGTACGCATACTCCTGCATAAGCATCATGGCGTCGACGGGGGAAAGCGAAAGGGCAGATATGTAGCCGCCCCGGAGCAGGTATTCGCCAAGCGCGTTTCTCAGCGTGGCGGCATCCGCAGACGAGAAACCCGCGGTCCCTGCAGCAGACAGCCCAGCCTCATACCGAACAAACTCGCCAAAGCTCAGGGGGAACAGCTCTCGCGACAGAGAGCGACCCCTGAATTCGGATGCGAGTTCGGCCGAGAGCATCTTCGAAGAAGAGCCGGTTACGTAGACGGTCGCCTCGTTTGAATCGATAACGCGCCTCAGGAACAGGCTCCAATCGGGAACCTCCTGGATCTCATCAAAGAACAGGAAACAGCCCTTTTCCTTGACGGATGGGTGGAGGGCAAAGAATGTGTCGAGCACATCGGCAAGCAACTGCGACGAGTAGGGCTTGAGACGCTCGTCCTCGAAGTTGAAATAGAGAATGGTCTCGGGGTCATAGCCAGCGGCGACAATGTCTCGCATCTCCTGGAAGAGGCGATACGTCTTGCCGCAGCGGCGCGTACCCACGATGACCTGGGCAAGGTTGTTGCGGGCAGGCTTTTGGATGGAGAGGAGGCGAAGGTCGCGATCAAAAACCTCCGGAATGCCCAGTCGCTCGAAATCGAGGATCTTCTCTTGCACAAGCGAGTTGACTGGCATTTAGGCCCCAATCTTGCAAAGCTACGTTGCAAGATATTCTAAATCTTGCAAAGCTGCACTGCAAGAATTCGTGAATCTTGCAAAGCTACGTTGCAAGATTCGCGCGAACAGGACCAGTGGAGCCAAGTTCCGCCACCGCCGGCGAGCCTTACGCGGAGCACCTCATCAGGACACCAAGCGCCGGGGATAAAATAAAGGCCTGACTCCCAAATTCGCACCAATGAGGTGAGAAGCTTGAGCAACGCAGCGCACAGGCCAGAAGACAAGTACGTCAAGCTTCCCGCCATTATCCATGCCACGCGTCTGGGTTACGCGTATCGCTCAATCCACGACGACACGCCAGGCGTTGACTATGACAGCGAGACGAACATCTTCTACGAACTCCTTCGCCAGGGACTCGAGAAGGTCAATCACCAAGAGGTCGATCTCGCCTCGGCAATTAGAGTGGACACGGAGCTCCGCCTCAAGCTCTCGGCCCCAGACCTCGGACGCGAGTTCTTTCACGCTCTCCAAACTTCTGTCGACGGCCTCAAGCTCATCGACTTCAAGGACCCGCGCAACAACGTTTTCACCGTTGTGACCGAGCTTGAGTACAGAAGCGGTGACGATTGTTTCCGACCAGACATCATCTTCCTGGTCAATGGGATGCCGCTCGCTTTCATGGAGGCCAAGCGCCAGAACAACAAAGATGGCATCATCGCCGAGCGCAGCCGCATGTACAAGCGCTTTTCAAACTCTATCTACCAGCGGTTTGTCAACATTACGCAGATCATGGCATTCTCCAATAACCAGGAGTACGACGACGAAAGCCGTCAGCCCCTGCACGGCTCGTTCTATGCGTCGAGTGCATATGGCCCCATTCACCTCAACCACATGCGCGAGGAAGACCAGGAGCTGCTCGCAACGGCGCCCGCCCCGCGCTCCGCGGAGACCGAGAGGGGCATCCTCCAAGACAACGGGCTCGCATCCTTCTTCGGCGCCTCTGAGTTCGAGAGCTCAATCGACCCATTAACGCCGGCCAATCGCATCGTCACCTCCCTTTTCACCCCAGAGAGATTCATTTGGCTGCTCCGCTACGGCCTTTGCTACGTGGAGAAGGCTAACGAGCAGGGCGTCAAGGAACTCCAGAAGCACGTCATGCGCTATCCGCAGCTCTTCGCGACCCATGCGGTCGCTCGCGCCCTTGAATCGGGAGCCGACCGCGGCGTAATCTGGCACACCCAGGGCAGCGGAAAGACCGCCCTCGCCTTCTTCCTATCTCGCTATCTCCGAGATATCTGTCAGCGATCCAACAAGATTGCGGAATTCTTCTTCATCGTTGACCGACTCGATCTTGCAGATCAGGCTGCCGACGAGTTTCTCGCCCGCGGTGTCGCGGTCAGCCGAATCGATACTCGCAAGCAGCTCTCCGACGCCTTCAGGCCGGGGGCGGCACGCCTCGTCGAGTCCGTCTCTGACGCCCGCGGCATTCAAATCACCGTGGTCAACATCCAGAAGTTCGCAGACGACCCCATGGCCATCGAGCCACCCTATGGCCTCAACATCCAGAGGATATTCTTCATGGACGAGGCGCATCGCGACTACAGGCCTGGTGGCTCCTTCCTCGCGAGCCTCATGAACGCAGACCGAGACTCCATCAAGATTGCCCTCACGGGCACGCCTCTCATCGAGCAGAAGAAGGGGAGGAATACCCGCGACGTCTTTGGACCGTACTTTCACAAGTACTTCTACAACCAGTCCATTGCCGACGGCTACACGCTCCGTCTGCTCCGTGAGAGCGTAAAGACCGAGTTCAAGGTAAAGATGCGTTCCATTGCAAAGAACCTCAAGGAACTCAAGGGCATCACAGACGTAAACAAGGTCTTCGAGCACCCCCACTACGTAGAGCCTCTCTGCGACTACATAACGGATGACTTCCTAGAGACACGGATTCGTCTGGCCGATGACACCATCGGCGCCATGATTGTTGCAAGCTCCTCCGGCCAGGCCCGCGCAATATATGCTCGCCTGCTGGAGCTCGACCCAGACATCTCGTGCGCCCTGGTTCTCCACGACGAGGGCACGAAGGAGAGCCGAAAGGACATCCAGCAAGACTTCAAACGAGGCTCCATTGACATCCTCGTTGTATACAACATGCTGCTCACGGGCTTTGATGCGCCACGCCTCAAGAAGCTCTACCTCTGCCGCAAGATTCGCCAGCACAACCTGCTCCAGGCCCTCACGCGCGTAAACCGCCCCTATAAGGACCATCCCTTTGGCTACGTGGTTGACTTCGCAGACATCACCGAGGAGTACGACAAGACCAACCGTGCCTACTTCAAGGAGCTCCAAGACGAGCTTGGCGATGCCTCCGAGGAATACAGCTCCATATTCGCGGACCCCGAGCAGATTGAAAGTGACCTGCGCAAAATCAAGGATGTCCTCTTTCTCTATTCAACGGAAGACGTCGTCCGCTTCCAGCAGCAGATCAACGCCCTCCAGAAAAAGGCCGATCTCTACGAGCTCAGAGCCGTCCTCACTCGCTACCGCGAGCTCCGCAATGTCGCAGCCATGTACGGATACGAGAATCTCTACGCCAAGTTTGACCTCTCACGCGCCGCAGAGATGCTTCGCGAGGTTGAGCATCGCATAGACAGTCTCAACGCCAAAGAGGCCCTGGCAAGGGAGGACCTCTCCACCGGTGCCATCAACGTGCTGCTCTCTCAACTTAGATTCTCGTTCTCGAGCAACGGCTCAAGCGAGCTCAAGATGGCAGACGAATACCACGAAGCAATAAGACACGCCTTTGAGGCAGCCGCGAAAAGCCTCGATCCCAAGGATCCCGAGTACATCAGCCTTCTCGAGGAACTCAAGCAGAAGCTCAGAGCCCACAATGTGGAAGAGATGACCTCGGAGGAGATGGCAGCTTCCATCAAGGACCTAAAGGAAATCCGCTCCAAGCTCATTGACTACAACGAGCGCGACCGGCGCCTGGCAGAGACGTACGGCGGAGACGCAAAGTTCGTACGCGTGCATAAGCGAGTTCTGCGCACTCCCCCGCCGCTCACCAACAGCCCATCGACGCTTCATGGCGTCCTCTTGGCCGTCAAGAACAAGATTGACGACATGATCTCGGCAAACTACGAGCTGTTGGGCAACCCGCAGATCATGGTCAAGAGGGTGGGGAGCTTCCTCGCAAGCAGCTGCCGCACCCAAAGCATTGGCTACAAGGCCGACCAGATCAAATCGCTCTCAAGTATCATCGTCGGGGAGTACGAGACCGAGAAGGGAAGAGCCGCCTAGATGATTTCGACCGAAATGCTCGCCAAGACCAAGGCGATGATCGACGGAATGAAGTCGGTCTGCGCAGATGCCGGCCTGGCAAACGACAGCTCCGAGTACAAGATCATCACGGAGGCGTTCCTCTACAAGTTCCTGAACGACAAGTTCCTCCACGACGTTGCGTCAATTCGCCAGATTCCCGCAAGCACGAGCACGGACGCGTACTTCAGCGCCCTCACGAGCGAAGAGCGCGAGGACCTTGAGCTCGAGCTCCCGGACACGGCGATCATCAGACCCGAATACCTCATCTCAGCCCTGTTCAATCGCAAGGAGGAGGAAGGCATCTCGAGGCTCCTCGATGACGCCATGCTGGGCATTGCCGCCGACAACGCCGACGTCTTCTCCGTGAGGACGGGCACGGGCGCCTCCATCAAGCTCTTTGGCGGCATCTCCCGCTTTCTCATCGAGGAGAACAAGCGCGACGCATTTGCCGCCGCGCTGCTCGAGTTGCTCGTCGGATTCTCGTTCGAGAGCACCTTCGACCAGAAATACGACTTCTTCGCAAATGTCTTCGAGTATCTCATCAGCGACTACAACAAGGACTCCGGAACCTACGGCGAGTACTTCACGCCCCACTCCATAGCCACCATCATTGCTCGAATCCTGGTTCCAGAGGGCACCAAGAACGTGACCGTCTACGACCCCGCCGCCGGCACGGGAACGCTGGTCCTTGCCGCTGCTCACCAGATTGGCGAGCAGAACTGCACCATCTACACGCAGGACCGCAGCCAGAAGGCTAACGAGTTCATGCGCCTGAACCTCATCCTCAACAACCTCGTGCATTCGCTGCCCAACGTGTACCACGACGACACCCTGGTGAGCCCCAGGCATGTGCTGCCCAATGGCCAGCTGCGCCACTTTGACTACATCGTGAGCAACCCGCCCTTCAAGTGCGACTTCTCTAGCACCCGCGATGAGCTCGCCGGTGAAGCCTACAAGGCTCGCTTCTGGGCGGGCGTGCCCAACGTGCCACCCAGGAAGCCTGAGAAGATGGCCATCTACGTGATGTTCCTCCAGCACATCATTAGCGTGCTCAAGGAGGGTGGCAAAGCTGCCGTGGTGGTGCCCACGGGCTTCTTGACTGCAAAGGCGAAAATTGAGCTGGGCATCAGAAAGCGCCTCATTGACCAGGGGATGCTCCGTGGCGTAATCAGCATGCCGTCGAACATCTTTGCCAACACCGGCACCAACGTAAGCGTCATCTTCATCGACTCCTCCAAGAAGTACGACCATGCCCTACTCATGGACGCCTCCAGCCTGGGAGAGAAGAAGAAGGTCGACGGCAAGAACCAGCGCACCTACCTCTCACAGGAAGAGATTGAGCGAATCATCGCCGTGTTCAACGCTTGCGAGGAGCAGGAGGACTTCAGCGTCCTGGCCAGCTACGAGGACATCGCCCAGAAGAAGTATTCCTTCAGTGCGGGACAGTACTTCGAGGTCAAGCTCGACTACGTGGACATCACGCCCGCAGAGTTTGACGAGAAGCTTTCCGAGCTCATGGACAACCTGCAGAAGATGTTTGCCGAGGGAGACGAGCTCCAGAAGAGCATCCTCGCCCAACTCAAGGGACTGCACTATGAATAAGGTGAGGCTGGGGGATGTCTGCATCTCCATTACCGATGGCGAGCACGGCTCTCCAAACAACGACCCCAAAGGCACCTGCTGGTTCCTAAACAACAATAATTTGACCAGCAGCGGCATTGTCATTAATCCGAATGATCGCAGGATCTCGGAGAAGACTTTTCAGCAAATTCGTAGGCGAACTCATCTGGCTCAGGGAGACGTTCTCATTGCCACCTGCGGAACTTTGGGAAAGACCTGTATCGTGCGAGAAAACCCCTCAAACCTCGAGTTTTCTCGAAGCGTCGGCATCATTAAACCCGACCGGGACAAGCTTAATGAGAGATACCTTCATTACTTCTTTACGCTACCGTCAACACAAAAGCGAATCCAAAAAATAGCAACAGGCGGAGTCCAGAAACACTTCTATATCGCAGATATGGAAGACTTCCTCATCTATCTGCCCTCGATGAGCACCCAGAAGGCCATCGCCTCCCTACTGGGCACCATCGACGACAAGATCGCCCTCAACAAGAAGCTGTGCGCCGAACTCGAGGAGACCGCGCAGCTCATCTACGATTACTGGTTCACCCAGTTCGACTTCCCCGACGAGAGCGGCAACCCCTACCGCTCCTCCGGCGGCAAGATGGTCTACAACGAGACCCTCAAGCGCGAGATTCCCGAGGGCTGGAAGGAAGGGGCCCTTTCCGACCTTGCCGCGATAACCATGGGGCAGTCTCCCGTAGGATCCACCTATAACAGGATGGGCCTGGGCGTCCCCTTCTTTCAGGGAAGGGCCGATTTTACAGAGCTCTTCCCCGCTGAAATAACGTACACAACGGCACCGACCCGCATGGCCGCCGAAGACGATATTCTGCTCAGCGTAAGAGCGCCTATAGGGGATCTGAACTTATCGATTACTAGATGCTGCATAGGACGCGGCTTGGCTGCAATCAGGGACAAGCACGAGTCGCCCCTATTTATCTATTGTACGTTAAATAATCACGCAGCTCGGTTAAGTCGCGCGCACGAGGACGGAACGACTTTTGGTGCAGTCGATAAGGAGGGGCTGTCTGAACTTGCCTGCGCAATTCCACCCACTTCGTTACTTGATAGCTTTAGAAACTCAGTCAGCGGAATCTATAGCCAGCTAAAGGATCTTGAGCAGCAAAAAAGGCACTTGACGGCCCTCCGAGACTGGCTCCTGCCCATGCTCATGAACGGGCAGGTCAAGCCCGGCAACACTCCCGAGGATGTCACGGAGGTTCATGTCTAAGCCACCAAAACCAACCCGCAAGCAGCACTACGTTCCCCAGTTCTACCTTCGCCAGTTCGCCGATGGCAGCGGACGTCTTTGGGCATGCAGACGAGGCTCGGACAAGATCTTCTCGACCAGAATCGAGGACATATGCTGCGAGCGGGACTTGCACGAGGTTAGATTTTCTGAGGGTGAGTCATCTTCTGACTACTACAAGCTGAACTATATCGAGAATCAGCTTTCCGGATTGGAGTCGCGCCTTGCTGTGTTTTATCGCAGGCTAATCGAAGATTGCGATTCAGGTTCCATAGATCTGAATGACCGGCTCACCGCATCCCTATTGATTGCGCATCTTCTTGTCCGACACCCCAAGTCGATAAAAGAGATGCGAGGGCACACCTCCGATTTCCTCGACACATGGCGCGAGGATTGCGAAATCACCCCATCCGAGCTGCGTCTACTCGATGCGTCTGGCTGGAGGGGAGATGATCGTGCCCTTGTTGAGCTGGCAATCGAAGAGGTGTTGTTCTTTTCGGGAGACAAAAGGACTCCGTTCTCTCGTCTATATAGGTTATTCGCCAGCAAGAACCTGTGCATCGCAAGAGCGCTAGAAGAATCGACCTTCATCTCAGCCTCAACGCCCTATTTCATTATTGGGCCAGAGGACGATTCTTATGAATTCGACTTTGCCTACATGCCATTGAGCAGCAGATACGCCGCCTTCTTCATTTCAGAAGAGCCCGCGCCCCTATACGCTCAGTTAAAGCCATCCGACGTCGACAGGCTCAATCAGGCGCTCTTGCTAAACGCACCACTCTGGGAGACGGCCTTCGCTTCATCGGAGCGAGCTTTGCTGTCGGCCATTGCAAATCAATGAGTTCATGTGGTTTGTGAGGCGTAAAGTAACTCACTACGGAAGCCTGAGGACCGTCGCCTTCGACAGCATCTCATAAGCCCGAGGATACGTACCTCTGTCACGTTCGGCCATAAAGGCCCAATTCGCCGTTACATCTGCCGCTCTCACCATGGCGGCCTTGGAAGAGTCAACGTAGGAGACGGGAATTCTAGGCAGCCAGGTGCCGAACACCGGAGGGTGAAACGTACTCCACGTCGGACTGAACATTCCGCAGCGCAGCTCCTCGTCAATCGACTCCGCCAGGTTGTACTTACCATCAGTCGATGTGGAGTGCTCGTCAACCACAACGGAAACGGCGTCGACATCGCCTGGGTCAATTCCTTGCAGCCTCATCGCATCAAGAATGCCCGACTTCACGCCCCTCTTTAGGCGTAGTCGAGATACCTCTGCTTTCGCTTCTTGGAGTCGAAGACCTCATCACGCAGCTGCTTTTGATCGACTATTACAGCGAATTGATGACAGCCAGGACGCTCGAGCGATGTGAACATCCTCTTGCGCGATTTCATATCAAGTCGGGACGCCTTGATCTCCGATCCATCATCAAGATCCGGGACCGATTTCCTAAGCCTCGATTCCATTGCGGCGTATCTGTGCTCCGCGTCTGCTTTGGCGTCGGCGCCGACCAGGACCACTCCGCCATAAACGAAGATGTCGTTGTGGACCTTATCGAACGCGCCCGACTCATCGGCGTAGACGTAGAGCTTCAAGGAGCCTCCTAGACAAAGAAGGGGGTCACAGAGTGACCCCCTACCCCGCGAGTCCGGCGACATTACATGTCGCTTAAGCTTTCGCTCGGTTTCCTCGCGTACGCAGCCCAGTTAAGACTGCCTGCGCTATTAGTCTACCCAAATTGTGAAGCGCGCCGCAAGTAGTGCTAACCTGTTCCCAATCGCGGTGGAAGCCCTCGGGCGACACCTGAAGGGGCCTGATGCGTCGGGCCCCTTTTTCATTCGTGAACAGGGGTACGTCCCCTGTTCACGCCCGCTAGTGCTTCATGCGGCTCGAGATGATGCGGCACGGACCGGTCACGGTGTAGCTGCCAGCACTGGCGGGCACAAGGCAGGACTCCGTGAAGCCCAGGTGCACGCTGCCCTCGGCCGACGTCACGTCGCACTCGCCCGCGGCGCACGTAAGCACGCGGTACTCGTCGCCCGTCTCCTCGCCCCAGCTCTCGGGCACGTCCATGATGTCGATGACGAACAGGTCATCGACCGAGGTGCCACGCACGGTGCGCGCCGGGGCCTTGGGGTCGAACTTGCCCAGGTGGATGGGGTCGGGCTTGGGCGTCACGTCCAGCACGTCGAAGCCCTTCTCCACGTGCAGCTCGCGACCGCGGCCCCAGTCGCACAGACGATACGTCGTGAAGCCCAGCGTGCCGATCTCCACGGCAAAGATGCCGGCGCCATACGCGTGCAGCGTGCCGGAGGGCACCACGATGAAGTCACCCTCGGTCACGGGCACGCGACGGCCGTACTTGTCGCCAATCGTGTCGTCCGCTGCGGCGGCGCGCAGGGCGTCGACGTCATCGGTGAGCGAGCCGGCGATGAGCGTGGAGCCGGGGTCGGCCTCGAAGACGTACCAGGCCTCAGCCTTCTCGTGGTCGTCCTCGTGCTCGCGGGCGTAGGCCTCGTTGGGGTGCACCTGCACCGAGACCGTCTCGCGCGCGTCGAGCATGAGCGTCTGGGTCACGCCGTCGTCGTCAGAGCTACCGATGACCTCCTCGTGGTGGTCGCGGATGAGCTCGTCGAGCGGGGTGCCGTCGTACTCGCCGCCCTTGACCGACGTCACCATGCCACGGTGCGCGGAGACGTCGAAGCCCTCGCCATAGAGCTCGTCGCCCTCAAGGCCGCGCGTCTTGTTGATGCGGTCGCCGGACCAGATGGGGGCGATATAGTTGGTGTTGAACAGAAGCGGGCCCATGGTGCCTCCCTGTGACGTGGTGGCGAAACGCCGTTCTCGGCTTGCGTTGTTTCCAGTATAAGTACTTACATAGCCGATAATTATCTAAGTTCATAACTGACATATATACGAGCATAAGCAATCGGCAAGCGGCGGCGCCATACGCACAGCACGAGCGGCGCAAAGCGCGGGGAGGGCCACGCGTTTCTATAATCAAGGCATACGACCAACGCGAACTTGGGGCGGACCATGCCAAAGCTCACCTCGCAGCAGTCCTATGCGCTCGGCGCCCTCGCGCTGTTCAACTTCGTGTTCCTCGGCAGCGAGTTCCACTACGACATCGAGATTGGCGAGCTTGTGGGGCCTGGCGGCGTCGTCGCCGCGCAGGGCGTCATCCTTGGCGCGAGCGTCGTTGGCTTTCTGGGATATGCGGCGGCTGAGAGGCTGTTGCGCGGAGCATTTGGACGCGCTCGTGCAGCGCTTGCGTGCGCACTGGCGGCGGGATGCCTGCTTGCGATTCGCCCGCTTGCCGACGCCGTGGCGGTTCAGGCGGCAGGGGCCGTCTGCTTTCTCGCCCTGGGTCTCATGGGCGCTGCGGCACATGCGGCCTTCTCGTGCGCCTTTGCGGGAGAAGGCCGCATTGCCAGCGCCGCAGGGTGTTCCTACGCCGCCGGAATCCTCATGCAGTTTGCCAATAACATGCTGGTACCACGGGGTTTTTGGGAATCGATCGTGCTGTGCGTGGGCCTTGTGGCGCTCACGACCTGCCTCATGCGGGCACGTGGCGGCGACAAGTCAGTCGACGGCGCGGAGGGCGCAGCAGACGCGGCGGACACCAAGACGCCAGGCCAGCCGCTGGCCCGCACGCTCTGGTCCGTTGCGCTCGTCGTAATCCTGGCCTGCACGTTCTCGACGCTCGACGGCGTGGTGACGGTCGCGAACGCCGAGGGCACCTACGCCGTGCAGACGTGGCCGCGGCTCTTCCTCGCCGCAAGCGGCCTCGCGTCCGGCATCGCACTCGACACGCGCGGCGGGCGCTATCGCGGTCCCATCATGTTCTGCGTGGCGCTGCTGTCCGTGCTCTCCATCCTGGCCGTCGAGGCGGGCGCCCCTCCGCTCATCGGGCTCGTGGTGTTCTACCTGGGGTCCGGCTGCTTCGTCACGTTCTTCACGACCCTGTTCGCGACGCTGGCGCCAGGCATGCGGGCGCCCGAGCTGTGGGCGGGCATGGGCCGCGCGGCCAACAACGCATGCGCGTTCACGATCACCGGTGCGTCCATGGCCGTCGTGGAGATGGGGCCTGTCGCGGTGATGATCGCGTCCGTACTGCTTGTCGTTGTCGCCAGCGTCGCGTTTCTCAAGGCCGGGCTGTTCAGGCTCCCCGGAGACGAAGCGGCCACGGCCACACCCGCAGGCCCAACGCCGCAGGAGCGCAAGCAGGCCTTCATCGACAGGGCTGGCCTCACGCCGCGAGAGACCGAGGTCTTGCTCGCGGCCACCTGCGACGACCGCCCACTCAAGCAGATAGCCGCCGACCTGGGCATTTCCATGCGCATGGTTCAGCGCCACCTCACGAGCATCTACGCCAAGACGGGCGCCCAGTCTCGCACGGGACTCACGAGCAAGTTCCTCAGCCAGGGAATTGGTGCGGAGAAAGACGGCTAGCGAGCACCCGCGTCCCCACAAGCAACCGCCCGCGCGGCTATAATCGCCAAAACGTCAGCCATAGGGGGTACAACGATGTTTCGACCGATGAGGCGCGCAAAAAGGACCATCAGCGACGAGGACGCCAGGAGCCTGCTCGCAAAGGGCCGCCGTGCCACTCTCGCCGTCAACGGGGACGACGGCTACCCGTTCGCCTTCCCCATCGACTACCGATTCGATGCCGATGCGAACAAGATCTACTTTCACGGCGCCAAGGCAGGCCAGAAGGTGGACGCCCTGCGCCGCAGCGACAAGGTCTGCCTCACCGTCATGGGCAACGAGCGCCTCGAGGACGGCGAGTGGGCGCCCTACGTGCAGAGCGTGGTCGTCTTTGGCCGCTGCCGCCTCGTCGATGACGCCGCCAAGACCGAGGCCGAGGTCCGCCGTCTCGCGCTCAAGTACTATCCCAGCGCCGAGGAGGTCGAAAGGGAGCTCGAGAAGTACCTCTCCGCCGTCCAGCTCTATGAGATAGAAATCGAGCACCTCACCGGCAAGCAGGTGCAGGAGAAGTAGCCGTGAACAGGGGACGTACCCCTGTTCACGCCCCAAGAGGAGGGATTGCGTTCGCCAGCAATGCCCATGGAACTCGACAAGCAACAAATAAAGCGCGTGCGCAGGCGTCACCATCGCCGTCACGGCATCCGTCCGGCGGTCGTCCGTCTCGTGCACGAGGCGAGGAAGTTTCTCGCGCGGTCCTTCAACGTGCGTCAGGGACGCGCACCATACCCCGTCATTCGCAAGCGCTTCGTGAGCGGTGCCCAGCTCAACGGCACGCACCTGTGCATCCTCATCGTGGCCATGACCATCGCCTGCATCGGTCTGGACACGAACTCGGACATCGCGATCGTGGGCGCCATGCTCATCTGCCCGCTCATGGGCTCGGTGCTCGCCATGGCCTACGGCATCGCCACGCTCGACCGTCGCGTCACCGAGCAGGCCATCGCGGGCCTGGCACTGCAGATGGCCTTCTGCCTCGTGACCTCGACGATCTACTTCAAGCTCTCCCCCATCGCGTCCACAACGGCGGCCATCGTGGACAACTCCACGCCCACCGTGTGGGACCTCGCCATTGCACTCGCGGGCGGCTTCGCGGGCGGCCTGGGCAACTCGCGCGACCAGGAGCCGGCGACACTCATCTCCGGCGTCGCGGTGGCAACGGCGCTCATGCCGCCGCTGTGCGCCGCGGGCTACGGCATCGCCGCGGCAAGCCTGTCGCTGTTCCTCTCGGCGCTCTATGAGTTCGGCATCAACGTCGTGTTCATCGCGCTGGCCGCCGAGGGCGTGCTTCTCGCGCTGCGCGTCCCCCTCAAGCGAGACCTCAACGACGACGGCATCGTCACGGACGAGGAGAGCCGCCTCGCTGACGAGCTCTCGCGCAAGGTGCGCAGGCGCGTCATCGCGGGGACGATCGTCTTCGCCATCCCGTGCGTGCTGCTCACGGCCGGCTCCATCGGGTCGGCCGCAGACGGCGTGCAGGACGGCTACGGCGTCATGCAGACGACGCGGGAGCTTGCGGCGGTGCTCCCCGGCTTCGAGGACTACAGCGTGGGCTCGGAGGTCTCCGCCAGCTCGGGTGACGGGGCCACGAGCGCCGCAGCCGGCACCGTGACCCGCGAGGTGGTGGCGCGCGTCACCACCACCGACGAGCTCGACGAGGGCGAGAAGGACACGGCACGCAGGCTCATCCGCCTCAACGTTCCCGGCCTCACGCGCGTGGAGTTCATCTCGCATGAACAGGGAGCGCGAACAGGATGAACAGGGGACGTAGCACCGTTCACGGTGCCGCCGACCGCGGCTACAGACCCTCGACCGCCACCACGCGCAGCACGTCGCCGTCGACCGTGAACGACACGTCGAGGCCGGCGTAGGCCAGGTGGTAGACACGCTCGGGCTCGTGCTTGCTGCCGGCACGGCGAGGGTCCTGGCGCAGAATCTCGAGAAGGCCGTCGACCTTTTCGGGCGCGACGCGGGCGCGCAGCTCGGGCGAAAAGTCCACCTCGAGCTCATGCCAGGGGCTCTCCTCGATCCAGCCGCCGCACGCATCCGGATGGCAGTCCGCGAAGGGAATGTAGGGCTTGATGTCATAGATGGGCGTGCCGTCACGAAGGTCCGCGCCCAGCACGTGGATGAGCGGACCCTCGTCCGTGAGCTCGACGCCCTCGAGACGCACGCACGTGAGGCCGATCGGGTTAGGCCTGAAGGGGCTGCGCGTCGCGAAGACGCCCACGCGCTCGCTGCCGCCCAGCCTGGGTGGGCGAACCGTCGGACGCCAGCGAGCGTTTGTGGCTGTGGCGCCCCGCTCGGAGACGGCCGTGTCCGCGGCAATATCTGCCGCGGTGCCGCCAGGGGTGCCGTTCTCGAACTGCCAGATGAGCCACAGGTGCGAGAAGCTCTGGAGCCCCTCGACGGCCGACGCGAGCGCGAATTCGGGCTCGAACACGATGGTGCCCCGCAGATGCGGCGCGAGAAAGCTGTTGCGCGGGATGCCGAACTTCTGCGGCAGATCCGTGCGTATGTGCGCGATTGGTCTCATGTGCGGCATTGTAGCGTGCCGACGTGAACAGGGGTACGTCACCCGTTCACGCACGAGCGCGCTACTCCACGACCTTCCAGCACTGGGGGTCGGCGTCGTACATGTCGCCGGTGTAGCCGGAGGTCACCGCAGGGCAGCCGCGGCACCAGCCGAACAGCTCGCACTTGGCGCACTTCTTGAACTTGGAGAAGTCGCGCCTCTCCTCCATCGCAGGCGAGAAGAACAGCTGCTCGAGCGTGCTGTCGGCGATGTTGCCCACCTTGCTCTCCATGCGGCGGCACGCGTAGACGTCGCCGGTGGGCAGCACGGTCATGTGGCCGTGGCCGCAGTGGCAGCCGTCATAGATGACGCCGGGCCTGGCGTTCTCGGGAATCTTGAAGCGTCCCTGCTCCCAGCGCAGCAGCGTCCAGAGATGGTCCTTGAGCTGGAAGTAGGTCTTGCAGCCGTTTGCCTGGTGGTAGTCCATGCGCTCCTGGGCCGCGAGAAGCACCTCGCGGTACTCGAGCGGCTCCATATGGAACTCGTCGCGCTTCTGGCCAGAGGTGGGGCAGTAGCGGCCGAAGGCGAACACGTCCACGTCGAGGCTCGCCACGAGGTCGATGAGCTGCGGCAGCTCATGGGCATTCCTACTGGAGACGGTGTTCATGATGGCCACCCAGATGCCCGCGCGCCTGAGGCAGCCGATGGCACGCATCGTCTCGGCGAAGGATCCGGGCTTGCGGAAGTAGTCGTGCGTGGCCTCGAGGCCGTCGAGCGAGAGCTGGTACTTGCGGCAGCCAAGCGCCTTCATGCGCGCGCAGACCTCGTCGTCCAGATGGAAGGGGTTACCCATGACGCACCACATGAGTCCGCGCTCGTGCAGCAGCTCGGCAAGGCGCCAGAAGTCCGGGTGCAGGATCGGGTCACCACCCGTGACGTAGAAGTAGGGCTGGCGGCCGAGGCGGTCACACAGCTGCTGGGCTTGGTCCACGACCTTGGTCATCTGCTCCCACGCCATGCGGTTGAATCCCGGGCAGTCCCCGTTGGCAAAGATATAGCAGTGCTTGCAGCGCTGATCGCACTCGTCGGTGATGTGCCACTGGGAGGCAAACGCAGGCTTGACCTGCGGCGTATTGCTCATCGTTGACTTGCTCCCTTGTTTCTAGAGTCGCTCGACGGCGCCGGCCGGGCACGCCTCGGCGCAGGCGCCGCAGTGCAGGCAGTGCTCGGGTTCGATGCGATACGTGTCGCCCTCGACGATGCATCCCTGCGGGCAGCTTGCCGCGCAGGTGCCGCAGCCGATGCACCTCTCAGCGTCGATGCGATAGCCCTTGGCGGGCGCGAGGGCGCCGTCGAGCGAGAACACCGCGCGCTCGACGGGGCGGACGCCGAGGTTGAAGTAGTCGAGCACGATGTTCTCGACCTTGTAGATTACGTTGATCTTGCGCGTGTCGCCCGGATAGACGTTGGCGAGGTAGGGCTGCTCGACATAGATCGCATCAATCCAGCGGGCCTGCTCGTCCGCAGGCGCGGCCGTGGCCACGCCGCTCATGCGAATCATCTCGTTGAAGCGCGTGTGGACGAGCGTCTGAATGCGGCCGTCACGATCGAGCTGACGGGCCATCTCCTTGCCGCGCGCGGTCAGGAAATAGACCGCGTCGGGCTCGTAATGAACGGCGCTCACGCAGCGAATCTGCGGCGCACCCGCCTCGTCCACGGTGGCGAGCGAGAGCGTGCCGGCGAGCCTCATCTTCTGCAAACAGGTCTGTGCATCCATTACGAGCCCCTTTCTTGCGATTTCGGCTACTTGGCGTCAGCCGCGCCGCAGGCGGTACCGCAGGCGGGAGCAGCCTTGGGGTCAGCGGAGCCGCAGGCCGGGGCGGCCTTGGGATCGGCGGAGCCACACGCGGGAGCGGCAGCCGGGTCGGCGGAGCCGCAGGCGGGGGCGGGGTCGGTGGTGCCGCAGGCGGCGAAGGCAGCAACCTTCTCGAGATTCTCGGACATGATTTCTCCTCTCATTAACGAACGCTTCTGCGTCCAGGAAGAATCATCCGAGAATTGCGCATCGCCCAAAAGAAGGCACCAATCTATTACCCGGTTACAAAAAGGTAAGTAGGTGCGCGGCGGAAACCGCAATAGATAATGGAGGCAAAGGCTAATCCCCCGTCTCACCGAGAGGAGTCGGCATGCTGACCAAGGAAGAGCTTCCCCCCTGTCCCGTTGCCACATGCTTCCAGCTGTTTGGCAACAAGTGGAAGATCTACATCATCCAGCAGCTCAAGGAACGACCGTTTGGCTTCAACGAGCTGCAGCGCGCCATCGCAGGCATCAGCCAGAAGGTCCTCTCCTCCAACCTCAAGGAGATGGAGGCGGCCGGCCTCATCACACGCACGGTGATTCCCGAGACGCCCATCCGCACGGAGTACGCGCTCTCCGAGGTAGGCGAGAGCCTCATGCCCATCATCAACTCGATGGTCGAGTGGGGCACAGGCTACCAACAGCTCGTCCGCGAGGGATAGCGGAGCCGCCATGCGGCCCGCACACACCCGCCGGACGACCTTATGCACGAAATTCCGAGGCTATTTCCGCCACAGGCGAGTAGAGCTCGGCAGGCGTTAGGCAAAACCGCTGGTGATCGCAGGGGCGTTATTGGCTCTACTCGGCGCAAAACGTTTTAGCCTCGGAATTTCGCACTCACTACGTCTCAGAGCGTCCCCGGTCCTAACGCAGCCGACGGGCACTTACCTTAAGGTGCCCTCTTTCGCGAGGCAGCGCCGCCGTGACAGACTATCCCGCGAGCATGCAAGGGATAGGAGCCACATGAATCAGTCAGAGCGCAGGGAGTATCTCATCCGGGCGCTCCTCGCGGAGAGGCCGGACGGGCACAGCATTGAGGTCCCCGGGGACGCCGAGGGGCAGCGCGCCCTTCTCCGCGACCTCATGAACGTGAGACCGCCCGAGCCAGTCCCACCCGACGTGCTGCACGCCCAGGATGCCTACCTCGAGCAACGCCTCACCGAGCGCGGAGGCGCCACGGACGCCGAGCGACTCCCCTACCATGACCGTATCGCCGTCTGGCGCGGCGACATCACGCTCCTCGCAGCAGACGCCATCGTCAACGCCGCAAACTCGCAGATGCTGGGCTGCTTCGTCCCCGGGCACAGCTGCATCGACAACGCCATCCACACCTACGCCGGCATGCAGCTGCGCCTCGCCTGCGCCGAGCTCATGGCCGAGCAGGGCCATGAGGAGCCGACGGGCCAGGTCAAGGTGACGCCCGCGTTCAACCTGCCAAGCAGGTTTGTCTTCCACACCGTGGGTCCCGTCGTGCCCAGTCACCGGCCGGGACCGCGCGAGGAGCTCCTGCTGCGCAGCTGCTACGAGAGCTGTCTGGCCGAGGCAACGCGCGCCGGGCTCTCGACGCTTGCCTTCTGCTGCATTTCCACGGGCGTCTTCGGCTACCCGCAGCAAGACGCCGCCCGCGTCGCCATCGATGCCGCACGGCGTCACCTCTCCCGCAACGACCAGAACCTCAAGGTGGTGTTCGATGTATTTCTCGCGTCTGACGAGGCAATCTACCAGGAGCTTCTCGGCACAGATCGTTAGGCTGCGCGCCGCACTCGACGAGGCCGACGTCGTCATCGTGGGAGCGGGAGCGGGGCTTTCCACCGCCGCAGGCTTCACGTACTCCGACGAGCGGTTCGAGCGGCTCTTTGGCGACTTCGCCACACGCTACGGCTTCTCGGACATGTATGCCGGTGGCTTCTACCCCTATGACTCGCTCGAGGAGTACTGGGCCTTCTGGAGCCGCTACGTCATGTGCAACCGCTACGAGCCGGCGCCCAAGCCCGTCTACGAGCAGCTTCTTGGCCTCGTGCGGGGGCGCGACTACTTCGTGCTCACCACCAACGTGGACCATTGCTTCCAGAGGGCGGGCTTTGACAAGCAGCGCCTCTTCTACACGCAGGGCGACTACGGTCTGTTCCAGTGCAGCCGCCCGTGCTGTCAGCAGACCTGGGACAACGAGCAGGCCATCCGCGCGATGGTCAGGCAGCAGCGAGACCTGCGCATCCCCAGCGAGCTCGTGCCACGCTGCCCCAACTGCGGGGCGCCGGCGACGATGAACCTACGCTGCGACGAGACGTTCGTCGAGGACGAGGGCTGGCACCGCGCGGCGTCTCGGTGCAACGACTTCCTCCGTCGTCACGAGGGCATGCGCACGGTGTTTCTCGAGCTTGGCGTGGGCAGCAACACCCCCGGCATCATCAAGTATCCCTTCTGGCAGATGTGCGCGGGGAACCCTCAGGCCACCTACGCCTGCGTAAACCTCGGAGAGGCTGTGGCGCCCGTCGAGATCGACCGCCAGGCCATCCTCATCGACGCCGGCGCCGACGTCGTGCTCGACGCGCTCGCGTGAACAGGGGACGTACCCCTGTTCACGCCGGCGTCACGCGTCGCGGCCGAGCAGCCAGGCGATGCCGCGAGCGCAGCGCGCATCGGGCTCGGAGAAGTGGTTGCCGGGGTTGAGCTCAAACGTCACGTCAACGTTGCGCGAACGCAGCAGCGCCTCGACGTCCCGCGTCCGCGCAAGCACGTCTCGCATCAGACGGTTGGGCGTCTTGTGCTCCTTCTTGCCCAACGAGAGATAGACGGCGTCGGCACGGGAGACGAGCGGACGCCCCGTGCAATGCTCGACCAGCCCCGGGAACCACAACGACCCCGAGACGCTCGCCGCGCGCGAGAAGACGTCCGTCTGCCAAAGCGACCAGAGCGCAAAGAGCCCCGCGAGCGAGTAGCCGGCAATGCCACGCCAGGCGACGAGGCCTGCGAGCTCACCCTCCGCCCGCGGGACAACCTCGCCGAGAAGCACATCGAGATAATCGGCGGCACCCCCGGCAAATGGCTCGCCGGCCCGCGTCACCGGCTCACACTCCCAGGGACTCAAGTCCCGGTTCCAATCGAGGCCACCAATCGCGACAAGCGCGAACGGCGGGCAGCCGAGCGCGCGGCACGCCTCCCACACCCCGGAGCCATCGCCCCGAAAGACGTTGAGGTAGATGACCGGAAGCGGCCCGCCAGCCCACCCTGGCTTCCATACGCTCACGTTCACAGCCGCACCCTTCTCGCACGTGAACAGGGGTACGTCCCCCGTTCGCCCCGTTCACGCTAGAATAGGCGACCTGGACGCGTGCAAAGAGGAGACACCATGACGCAAGCCAAGAACCAGACCGCTCGCCTATCCACGAGACAGTCGATCGCCGTTGGCATCACGCTGTTCTCGATGTTCTTTGGCGCGGGCAACCTCATTCTGCCCTCGCTCATGGCGCTTCAGGCCGGCACGAGCGCCGTTCCTGCCGTGGCGGGATTCCTCGTTGCGGGCATCGGCCTGCCGATCATGGGCATCATCGCCGTGGCGCTCGTCGGCACGGCGCGCGAGCTCGCCGGCAGGGTCCACCCAGCGTTCTCGCTCGTCTTCGTGACCGCGATTTACCTCTCGATCGGCCCGTGCCTCGCCATCCCGCGCACGAGCTCGACGGCCTTCGAGATGCTCATCCCGCTGCTGCCGGCCGGCATGCCCGTCGGCGTGGCGCAGGCCGCGTTCTCGGTCGTCTTCTTTGCCCTGGCGTTCGTCCTCGCGCTGCGTCCCACGACGCTCACGCGCCTGCTCGGCCGCATCACGGGCCCCGCGCTCATCGTGCTCATCATCGCCGTCGTGGGCTCGGCCATCATCGACCCGGCTGGAACGCCCCAGGTCCCGCTCGCGCCGTTCGACAACGCGCCGGCCATCCAGGGCTTCCTGTCCGGCTACCAGACGATGGACCTGCTCGCCTCGCTCACGTTTGGCCTGGTCATCGCCGAGAACATCCGCGGCCTCGGCATCACGGACGAGAGGGGCCTCACACGGGAGATCTCCCGCGCTGGTATCGCGACGGGCATCCTCATGGGTCTCGTCTACTGCGGCCTGGCCTTCGTGGGAGCCACGTTTGGCTCGGTCATGCCCAACGCCACGAACGGCGCCGCGGTTCTCACGGCCTCGGCCACCATGCACTTTGGCGTCGCGGGAACCGTCGTCGTGGCCGCGATTTACCTGCTTGCATGCCTCAACGTGTGCATCGGCCTCATCAGCTGCTGCGGCACCTACTTTGCCGAGACGTTCGGCGCGCAGTCCGCCGACCCCAGCCGCCATGTGCTCGGACGCGTCCCCTACGCGGCATGGGCGGCGGCGTTCGCTGCGTTCTCCTGCGCGCTCTCGAACTTTGGCCTCGACGCCATCCTCGCCTTCTCCGTGCCCCTGCTCGGCGCGCTCTATCCCATCTCGATCGTGCTCGTCATCATGGGTCTCGCCCACCACGCGTGCGACGCCGCGCCCCGCGTGTGGCCCTGGGTCACGGGCATGGTCGCCGTCCTGAGCGTGGCCGGCGCCCTGCGAGACGCGCTCGTGCCCGGCCTTGCGCTGCCGAGCGACCTGCTGCCACTCGCCGACATCGGCCTGGGCTGGGTGCTGCCCGCCATCGTCGCCGCCGTCATCGGCATCGCACGCTCGCGCCGCGCGTAAACAGGCGCCTGCCCCCGCTTACGGCAGCCCGCTCGCCCGTCGGCACACTTTGACCAGCCCCGCATCGTCGTGGAGCGCGCCAGCTACCGAGACGTCGTGATTCCCCGCATCCGGCTGCGCTCGTGCTCCGCGCTCATCGCACCCACGCGCATCCTGGACCAGACGCGCCCCTACCTGTGCCAGCTCTCGTTCGACGAGTGGGACATCCGGTACTCGCGCGCCACGTTCATGCGCCCGGCGGAGAACAAGGGCGCGCACCGTCTGCTCGCCCAGGCGTGGATTCCCAACGGCGGGTCGCTCAAGCTGCGCGCCTACTACGACAAGCCCGACGACGGCGCTGCGGACATCGGCACCCAGACGCTCACGGCGGGCTCCTCCAACCTGGCAACCGCCAACTTTGACGAGGCATTCCTCGACCCTGCCTACCCCAAGAAGGTCCTGCCCGCAGGCTGCACGCTCCACATCTCCATGGAGTACGACGGAACCATATATGACCAGGTAGCGGGCCTGGAAATTAAAGAGGCGCCCTTCGATGACGACGCAAGCGGAAGCGTCGCCATCACACCAGGCGCCATCTTGGGTGCCGAGGACCTCAACCTCTTCACTATCCCGGACTCCCTGCCCAAGCCGCTCGGTGGCAGCCAGTTCAGCATCTGGAAGCCCAAGTTCCCCGTCCTGTTTGACTTCTCGCCGCTCGGCTACGTAATGTTCGGCCTGCGCCTGGGGTCGCTCACCCACGTGGACGACAAGGGCCTGCTCGACAAGGACGGCTGGAAGAAGACCCCACGCGAGAGCGCCGGCAAGCAATTCGACCGCCTCTGCTCCGAACAGAGCGAGGCCATCGGGAACGTCCGGAGCATGGGCTCCCCGCCGGACGGCTCGGACAAGAGCTCGTCGTTTGCCCACGAGTGCACGAAGGAGATCAAGATCGGCGGCGCGGCGCAGGTGTTCGCCGACCTCGCGTACGACTGGGACGCCACGGAATGCCCGCGCTCGCGGAGCTCGATGACAACGCCGCGGTCATGCTCGTCTCGGGCACGCGCCCGCAGGGCGACGAGACCACCTTCGCCACGGCGAACTCCCAGACCGTCATCAGCGTCCTGCGCCTCTACGACTCCAACGCCGAGGGCGACAACCCCCCCCCTGCGCGTGAGCAGCGCCATCTCCTGGAGCCCCAAGAGCTCCTCGAAGTACGCCTCGTTCTCCATGCCCTGCCTGCAGGCGTACGAGGACCGCAACCCCTTCGATTGCGAGACGAACAGCTGCGTCATCGGCACGTGCCTCGTTTCCACGGCGAGCACGGCCGAGGACCTCGTGAAGCCCGACGCCACCCGCGGCCTCATGAGCCTGTTCTTCGAGCACCGCAGGGACGAGGCGCCCGTCGTCCTCACCAAGTACGCGAGGATTCCGGTGAGGGGCGTCACGAAGCTCGTGCTGAGCCCCATCGCCTTTGACTCCACGCTCGAGTCCTGCGTGGGTGCCGAGAAGCCGAGCTACCGTGTCATGGCGCTCGCGCGCGTGGAGGGCCTATTCTCCAAGCCGTTCACCCTCTGCGAGCTCGAGCATCCCGTGGACTTCGTGGTCTCGCTGACATCGAGCGGCACCACGGCCACGCTGCTCGCCTCCACGATCATTCCTGCTCGCACTCGTCCTCGCGCTGTACGGGGATCCCTATGACGACTTCGACCTGGACGGGAACGACCAGCCGAAGGCGGAGATCAGCATCGTGGACGGCCAGGCGTTCGCCAACTACGGCGACCTCATCGCGCTGGGCGAGAGCGACCAGACGAGCAAGAAGGTCGACCCAGCCGGCGGGGACCAGCCCGGCTCAGGCTCTCAGGGCGACGGAAGCGGCGGCGGTTCCGCGAAGGCCCTCCCCGACACCGGCGAAGAGGGGCTCGTCGAGCGAATCGCACGCGCCTTCGGCGCATAGCAATGGGGCGCCCCGTCTCCGGGACGCCCCATCATTTGCCTCTCTCTGGCCGAGCTACTTCTTGGCGAGGACTCCCGCGCCCAGGGCCACGACGCCCGCGGCCAGGAGCGCGAGACAGGCGCCGGCGCCAAGCGGGTCCGAGGTCTGCGGGAGCGCGGTAGCAGACGAGGCGCCGGCACTGGCGGGCGCATTCGGCGCGGCCGGCGAGGAGGCGCCGGGGTTCGCCGGCGTGTCGCCACCGGGCTGCACGGGGGTGCTCTTCTTCGTGAACTTCCACGTGCCCGAGAACGACACGTTGCCCTCGTCGTCCGCATCGTCCATGCCAGCCGTGACGAAGTCGCGATCGTAGCCCTCGAACGTCCAGATGCCGTCCGCCGCCTCTACGACCGTCTTCGACGGAGTACCCGCCGCAATCTCGCTGCCGCGCGGGTAGCTGTTCTCGTCCTTGGGGAGCAGCGCGAGGACCTCGTCGGGAAGCTGCTGGCCTGGCGTGGCACTGCCGAACGCGTACTTCACGCCAAAGCGCTTACGGAGCTTGTTGAAGTGGGCCTTGTAGACCGCGTCGCTCGTGACGTCGGTGATATCGGAGTCCCAGGAGTCAAAGACGTAGTCGAAGGTGTCATCGGAGTCCTTCGTGGGCGTGGGCACCTGAATCTGATCGGCCTTCGTGCCCGGCTCGTACCAGCCCTCGCCGTAGGTGACGTCACCGCTCTCGTCGGTGAACGAGACCTTCACGAGCTTGTTGTTCGAGGCGGCGACCAAGGCCACGGACTCATCGGAGCCGATGCTGGCATAGCCGTCGAACGTCTGACGCTCGCTGGCCGGCTGCTCGGCATAGCGGGAATCCTCGGTATCGACGTACCAGCCATCGATCCTGCTGCCGGTGACGTCATCGGGCTTGCCAAGGTAGTTCTCGCCCATGTCGCGGGCGGAGGAGAGCGACACCTTCGTACGAGAAGTGCAGACGTCTGCACCATGCGAGAACGCCGTGTTGTTGCACAGCGCCGTGTTCGTCACCGTCAGGGTGTCCAGGCCACCGTTCGCATACGCCGCCAGGCCGCCACCCTCCGCGGCGCTGTTGCCCGAGATGGTGGCTCCATCGATGGAGACCGTAGCCGGCGCAGCCACATTGAACACGAGCACGCCGCCTCCGCTGCAATCCTCATCACCGGCCTTGTTGTCAGTTATTGACACCTTGCCAATATGGAGACCTTGCTTCTCGGTCGCACCCGTGCTCGGCGCATCGGCGCACAGACCCCAGTATGCGGCATAGTAGCCAGCGGACACGGCGACCCCGGCGCCATCGCTGCCGGTATTCCCCTCAATCAAGCCATTCCGCAGGTCGGCATAGCTCTTGAGCGAGCCAAAGCCGCCATCGTGTATCTCGCTGATTGAGGAGATGATCGCAACGCCACCGCCAAGACCGGTTGCCCTGTTATCGGAGATGCTGCCGCCGTTCATGATGAAGGTCGACCCTCCGGTCACGAAAACGCCGCCGCCAAGGGCCTGGGGCATACCACCGTACGCATAGCTTGATTCCGCATAGCAGTCCTTGATCTGGCCGTCGTCCATGATGAACGTACCGCCGGAAATCACGCCAACGCCACCGCCGTAGCACATCGAGCCGCCCTTGATGCCGCAGTTCTCGATGGTGCCGCCGTGCATGTGGAACGTGCCGCCCTCGACGGTAACGCCACCGCCAAAGTAGTTGTTGCCCTCACGATCGGCGAGCGTAACCCTGGAGTACATGTCACAGGAGCCCTGGACGTACAGCAGGCCAGGAGTATCGTTGCTCGTCTGTCCATCACCCTTGATGGTCAGCTTATCGCTCCCGTCCGCAGCGCCCAGATTCAGCTGGGCGCCCGAATACACCTGGATGGAGGCATATTGGCTCATCGTCAGCGTATGCCCGCCGCCAAGGATGGTGACCGTAGAGGAAACGCCCAGGCCAGGAGCCTCGATGTCATCCGCCAGCCTGATGACGCGCTCGCCCTCACCGGCCGAGGACAGCGCGGACTTGAGCTCGTCGGCAGTCGATACCTTGATGACGCCCGACTCCTCGGCATGCGCAGCCAACGGGCACGCTCCCCACGCAAAGACTGCCAGCGCCACAAAGAGGGCCGATAGCACATTTCTCGCTTTATTCACGTTTTCCCACTTCTCAACCAGTGCGGTCCCATATATATTTGCCCCGGGACCTCACAATTTGCGTTGAGCAGCTTACTGCATGTATGCATTTCCGCGCAATTTAGTGGACACCAGTCTCCCGCAAGCGGTCACCGTGAGCAGGGGGCTCAAACAGGCGCCTGTCCCCCTCTCACGCCCGCGCGAGTGGCATAAACCGGAAGACCCCCTCGGCCGCGCTCTCGTAGCCGTCGGCCTTCTTCGCCTTGCGCACGGCGCGCCACACGGCCATGGGTTCGGCGAAGGAATGCTTGGCGTAGGACCACCACTCCTTCATGCGGAAGACCGCGTTGCCGCCCATCTCGGCCACGTAGGCCGCATACAGCTCGTCATGGAAACGCTTGAGTTCGGGCATCGTGAGAGACGCTCCCCCGCGCAGCTCGCGCGGCAGGGCGGGGTTCATGAGCACGCCCCGGCCCAGCATCACGTGGCGCGTCTGCGGATAGGCCGCAAGCAGCCCGTCCATGTCAGCGGCCGAGAAGATGTTGCCGTTGTACGCCACGGGAAACGGCGCCGCCTCGAGCGTCTTGCCGTACGCCTCGCGCCGCGGCATCCCCTCGTAGCCGTCCCTCTGGACGCGCGGGTGCACGATGAGCTCGGCCAGCGGCAGGCGGCAGTACAGCGCAAGGATCCGCTCGTACTCGGCATCGCCCGCAAGGCCCAGCCGCGTCTTGACCGAGACGGGCAGCGGCGAGCGCTCGCACACGTCCGCGAGAAACGACCTGAGCTCTTCGGGGTTGCGCAGGAAGCCCGAGCCTTTGCCCTTGGACACGACGGTGCCCGAGGGACACCCCAGGTTGAGGTTGACCTCGGCATACCCCATGTCAGCGAGGAGACCCGCCGCCCAGACGAACTCGTCGGCATCCCTCGTCAGCAGCTGCGGGATAACGTTGAGACCCTCGTTGCTCCCGGGGTCCACCTCGCGCAGGGCCTTGTTGGTGAACGGCTTGCCCACGCGCGGCGGCGCCAAGAACGGCGTGTAGTAGCGGTCGAGCACGCCAAAGCAGTCGGCGTGCGCCCGGCGAAACACGTGCCCCGTTATCCCCTCCATGGGAGCCAGCGACAAAATCATTGAGCCTCCTCCTCAAGCGGGCCAGACGACGAACGGGAGGCGCGCTCCGTTCGCAGCTCCGCCCAAGTTTAGCGGCAGCAAAGCGCCCAACGCATGCGGACAGCTTGCCAACAGGCCGCCTGCCGGACGAGGCGCGGTTTTCCTCGTCACAAACTCGAGTAGTGTACGAGCTTGCAAGAGAATCGCCTCCCATCAACAAGCCAACAAAAGCACAGCGAGGTGTTTACCAGCACATTTACGACCAACGCCATTTTGCATCATTCGCTAGGAGGCGCCCAGCTCGTACACTACTCGACTTTGCGACGGAGAATTCGGCCCGGTTCCACGTAAACCGCTTGCGAACCCCATCCCGGGGCCACGCGCGGCACGCCAAAATCGGACCGCAGCCTCGCCAAGCGCCTACCAGCGGCACCCCAAAGGCTCGCGAACGATTGTTCGATGTTTTTTCGCCCCAGCCATCCTGTCCCGCCCTCGGCTTATGATAAGTTGCCTAGTTCAGGCCAACGTGGCCGTTGGCCCAGCACAAGCGCAACGAGAAAGCACCGGAAGAGCGAGCATGGCAAAGAGCACCGCAAACTATGGCAACGACAGCATCCGTCAGCTCAAGGATGAGGAGCGTGTACGTCTGCGCCCCGCCGTCATCTTTGGCTCGGACGGCCTCGACGGCTGCGCGCACGCCGCCTTCGAGATCCTGTCCAACTCGGTGGACGAGGCGCGCCAGGGCTACGGCAAGCTCATCACCCTCACGGCCTTCGCCGACAAGTCCATCCAAGTGGAGGACAACGGCCGCGGCTGCCCGCTCGACTGGAACCCCTCCGAGAAGCGCTTCAACTGGGAGCTCGTCTTCTGCGAGCTCTACGCTGGCGGCAAGTACGACAACAACGAGGGCGGCGACTACGACTTCTCCCTGGGCACGAACGGCCTGGGCTCGTGCGCAACCCAGTACGCCTCCGAGTACATGGACGTCACCGTCTGGCGTGATGGCAACAAGTACTCGCTGCACTTCAAGAAGGGCAAGGTCGTCGGCGCCAAGAAGAAGGCCCTGCAGGTAGAGCCCACAGACGAGGACCGCACCGGCACCACCATCAGGTGGCGCCCGGACCTCGAGGTCTTCACCTCCATCGACATCCCCGACGAGTGGTATCGCGAGACCATGCGCCGCCAGGCCGTGGTCAACGCCAACGTCACCTTCCGCCTGCGCCTCGAACAGGAGGACGGCACCTTCACCGAGGAGGAGTTCTGCTACCCCAAGGGCATCGAGGACTACGTGCTCGAGAAGGTCGGCGCCGAATACCTCACCGAGCCCTTCTTCATCGAGGCGGACCGTCGCGGCCGCGACCGCGACGACCTGCCCGACTACAACGTCAAGATCACGGCCTGCCTGTGCTTCTCGCGCACGTTCCAGATGCAGGAGTACTACCACAACTCGTCGTGGCTCGAGAACGGCGGCTCGCCCGAGAAGGCCGCCCGCAGCGCCCTGACCAGCGCCATCGACGCCTACATCAAGCAACAGGGCAAGTACAACAAGAACGAGAGCTCCATCAAGTGGCAGGACGTCCAGGACTGCCTCGTGCTCGTGACCAACTGCTTCTCCACACAGACCTCCTACGAGAACCAGACCAAGAAGGCCATCAACAACCGCTTCATCCAGCAGGCCATGACAGCGTTCTTCAAGGAGCGTCTCTCCACCTACCTGATCGAGAACAAGGACGCCGCCGGCAAGATCGTGGAGCAGGTGCTCATCAACAAGCGCTCCCGCGAGAACGCCGAGAAGACCCGCCAGAGCATCAAGACCAACCTGCAGCAGAAGACCGACATGGCCAACCGCGTGCAGAAGTTCATCGACTGCCGCTCCAAGGACAAGAGCCGCCGCGAGGTCTACATCGTGGAGGGCGACTCGGCGGCGGGCGCCATCCGCACGTCTCGCGACGCCGAGTTCCAGGGCGTCATGCCGGTGCGAGGCAAGATCTTGAACTGCCTCAAGGAGGACTACCCGCGCATCTTCAAGTCCGACATCATCATGGACCTCATGCGCGTGCTGGGCTGCGGCGTAGAGATCAAGGACAAGCGCATCAAGAACCTCGGCACCTTTGACCTGGACAACCTCAACTGGAACAAGGTCATCATCTGCACGGATGCAGACGTCGACGGCTACCACATCCGCACGCTCGTTCTCACGATGCTCTACCGCCTGGTGCCCACGCTCATCGAGCAGGGCTACGTCTACATCGCCGAGTCGCCGCTGTATGAGATCAACTGCAAGGAGAAGACCTACTTCGCCTACACCGAGCTCGAGAAGAACGACGTGCTCAAGCAGATCGGCGACCAGAAGTGCTCCATCAACCGCTCCAAGGGTCTTGGTGAGAACGACCCCGACATGATGTGGCTCACCACCATGAACCCCGAGACGCGCCGCCTCATCAAGGTGGAGCCCGAGGACGTGGCCAAGATGGAGACCATGTTCAACCTCCTGCTGGGCAACGACGACGAGGGGCGCAAGCGCCACATCTCCGCGCACGGCAAGGAGTACCTGGACCAGCTGGACCTGCAGTAACGGCGGACCGCCGCCAGGATGCGGCACCGCCGGCAGCCATTCGACCAAGCTCAAGAGACGTTTCAAGAGGGAACCGTGGCAAAGAAGAAGACGAAGAACCAGCCCAAGAAGAAGCAGGTCAGCAACGAGAACGTGATCGGCCTGCACTCCGAGGTCACCGAGCAGCCCATCACGGAGACGCTCGAGGTCAACTACATGCCCTACGCCATGAGCGTCAACGTCTCGCGCGCGTTCCCCGAGATCGATGGCTTTAAGCCCTCGCACCGCAAGCTGCTCTACACCATGTACAAGATGGGCCTGCTCAAGGGCGAGCGCCAGAAGAGCGCCAACATCGTGGGCCAGACCATGAAGCTCAACCCCCACGGCGACTCCGCCATCTACGAGACGATGGTGCGCCTCGCCACGGGCAACGAAGCGCTGCTCACGCCCTTCGTTGAGTCCAAGGGCAACTTCGGCAAGTACTACTCGGGAGACCTGAGCTACGCGGCCTCGCGATACACCGAGGCCAAGCTCGCCCCCATCAGCGCAGAGATCTTCAAGGACATCGACAAGGACCCGGTGGACTTCATCGACAGCTACGACGGCGCCATGAAGGAGCCGCGCCTGCTGCCCACGTCCTTCCCCAACGTCCTCGTGTCGGCCAACAAGGGCATCGGCGTTGCCATGGCCTCGGACATCTGCGGCTTCAACCTCAACGAGGTCTGCACCGCCACGATGCACTACCTCGAGGACCCCGACTGCGACCTTCTCAAGTACATGCCCATGCCCGACTTCTCCACCGGCGGCGAGATCATCTACCGTCGCGACGAGATGGAGAAGATCATCGAGACGGGACTCGGCAGCTTCCAGATTCGCTCCCGCTGGCGTTGGATCCCCGAGGAGCGCATCATCGAGGTGTACGAGATCCCCTACACCACGAAGACTGACGTCATCATCGAGCGCATCGTCAAGCTCTCCAAGGAGGGCAAGGTTCGCGAAATCTCTGACATCCGCGACGAGACGGACCTCTCGGGCCTGCGCATCGCCATCGACGTCAAGCGTGGCGTTGACCCCGAGAAGCTCATGGCCAAGCTGTTCAAGACCACCACGCTGCAGGACTCGTTCTCCTGCAACTTCAACGTGCTCGTCGACGGCTACCCGCGCGTCATGGGCGTGCGCCAGATCCTGCACGAGTGGGTTGCGTGGCGCATGGACTCCACGCGCCGCCGCATGAACTTCGACCTCGCCAAGAAGTCCGAGCGCCTGCACCTGCTGCACGGCCTCGAGGCGATCCTGCTCGACATCGACAAGGCAATCGCCATCATCCGCGGCACGAAGCTCGAGGCGGAGGTCGTGCCCAACCTCATGAAGGGCTTCGGTATCGACGAGACGCAGGCCGAGTTCGTGGCAGAGATCAAGCTGCGCAACATCAACGAGGAGTACATCCTCAACCGCACCAAGGACATCGAGAAGCTCGAGGCCGACATCGCCGAGCTCAACGACACGCTCTCCAGCGAGGACAAGATCAAGCAGGTCATCAGCGCCGAGCTGGCCGCGGTCAACAAGAAGTACGTGACGCCGCGCAGGACCGGCCGCGTGGACCCCGAGGACGTCATCGAGGTCAGCCTCGAGCCCGAGGTCGAGGACTACCCGGTCACGATGATGCTCTCGTGCGACGGCTACCTCAAGAAGATGACCGACCGCGTGCTCAAGAAGGCCGCCTCGCTCAAGTACAAGGACGGCGACAAGCCCTTCATCGAGTTCCCGTCCTCCAACGCGCACGAGCTGCTTGTCTTCACCGACAAGAGCCAGGTGTACAAGTGCAAGGTCTCCCAGTTCGAGGACACCAAGTCTGCCCAGCTGGGGTCGTACCTGCCCACGGACCTGGAGATGGACCCCGACGAGACCGTCATCTGGGTGCTCGACCCCGAGGACTACAAGGCAGACGTGCTGTTCGTGTTCGAGAATGGCCGCGTGGCGCGCGTGGCGCTGGCCGGCTACGTCACCAAGACCAACCGCAGGCGTCTCAAGAACGCCATCTACGGTGGGTCCAAGCTTCTCTACGCCCAGGTGCTCAAGGAGGACCGCGACCTGGCGCTCGTCTCGAACGACTACCGCCTCATGAGCTTCAACACGTCGCTGCTCAAGACCAAGACCACTACCGGCACGCAGGGCATCCAGGCCTTCACGGCCAAGAGGGGCCGCATCGTCACCGCCGTCGGTGCGATCGAGGACTTCCTGGGAGGAGACGTCTGGACAGAGAAGTTCTGCGCCCAGGCGCTGCCCTGCGCTGGTGCCCTTATGAAGGAAAGCGACATGCCGAGCCTGTTCGACTAGGGCCGTGAACAGGGGGACGTCCCCTGTTCACGGCCCGAAGTTCGGGCGCGGCTACGCCGCCGTGGTGTGGTTCGAGGAGCTAGACCAGTTCGACGGGATCGACGCGGTCCGCTCGATACTGAACTCGCTCAGGCGCAGCGGGGACGACTTCTGAATCTTCTATACCTACAACCCTCCGCGGACGCTGTGGAGCTGGGTGAACCGCGAGGAGCTGGAGCGCGAGCGGCGCGCGGACACGCTTGTGCGGCGCTCGAGCTACCTGGACGTGGTGGGGACTCACCCGGAGTGGCTGGGCGCGCCCTTCGTGGAGGAGGCCGAGTACCTGCGGGATATGGACGAGCGCGCGTTGCGGAGCGAGTACCTGGACGAGGTGACGGGCACCGGCGGCTCCGTGTTCGGCAACGTGGTGGGCAGGCGGCTCACCGACGCGCAGTGCAGCGGCTTCTCTCGCACGCGGAACGGCATGGACTGTGGGTGGTTCCCGGACCCATGGCGCTTCGTACGGTGCGGGTGGGTGCCCGGGGAGCGGCGGATGTTCCTGTTCCAGGAGCTGTCTGCCAACAGGAAGACGCCGGCCGAGACCGGGGCCATGGTGGCCGAGGCACTGACGTACGCGGACGAGCCCGGCGGGGACCCCTGCCAGCACGACGAGCTGATATGGGCGGACGACACGCCGGACGGCAAGCAGTCGATGGCGGTGTGGCGTCGCGAGCTGGGGCTGAGGGTGCGTCCCGCCCGGAAGAGTAACATGAGGAGGCTCTCGTACGAGTGGCTGGCGGTGATGCGCGAGATCGTGATAGACCCGGTGCGGTGCCCGCTCGCCTACGAGGAGTTCAGGCTGAAGGAGTTCGAGCGCGACCGCGACGGCACGTGGGTGGACGAGATACCGGACGGGAACGACCACAGCATCGATGCCGTGCGCTACGCCGTGATGGACGACGTGCTGAGGGGGCGTAGAGGATTGTCTGGTGCTCTTTTTCATCATGCGGGCAATAAGAAACAGCTGAGCTATTTTCTCCTCATCGTGTCAGGAAGCTCTTTGACGGCGAGGCGCCCCTCTATGAGCAGCTTGTGTATGAGGTTTTTCCCATGGTCCTTGTTGTCGAGGGTCCTGCCATAGGCATCCAGCAGCTTGATCACCTGGCTCATTGTCTCGACCCTAACCTCCTCGGAAGTCTTGTCGCCGTGCCTCCGGTAGAAGAAGATCAGCTGCGTCCGTCCCTCATATAGGTGTACGGAGTCGAATATTGCCTGAAAGTAGGAGTAGTCGGCGGAACCAAGGGAGTGCCCGTAGAACTTTATGAGCGCCGTCCCGTAGTCTTGGTAGCCGATGGGGGATGCTGCGTGCACGAGCGAGCGGGTGTCGGACACGTCGAGGGACAGCAGGCGGTAGGTCTTGGTGAAGGGCGTCACTGTGGGGTCGTTCATTCGTCCCGTACCGTCTATGCCGAACACGATCTCGCCGCCGAGCCTTCCGTGGATGTTGATGTAGCTCGTCTCATGCTCTTCGGAACGTAGGCTCTCGATGGGGTGCGTGTAGTTGAAGCTGAGTACGCTCTCCTCGATGTCGTAGTTCTTTTCGCTCGGGCGACCCTGGATGATGAGCTCGCACATGAGCCTGCGCGCGTTTTCACGGTAATCGGGCTGGTCTTTCTCTGCCTGCGCGAGATAGGCGGAAAACTCTTTCTCAAGACATTTGAGGTCGTGGCGGGTGAGTTCCAGCAACTTCTCCTTGTTCCACTGTCCGGCCTTCTGCGAAGAGCCTTCACTAAGGTACGAGGCAGCCTTGTACGAAATGCTCTTTGAATCGAAGGTGCTCTTCTTGCCCCTCGAAATGTCTCGAAGTACGTCTACGGTCTCGTCAAGAGACGACTTCCAGAGCTCGGAGTTGGTATCCCCCCAGCCCTTCGGTACCACCCAGCGCGCTATCGCGCCCTCGACGTCAGCCCAACGATCGCCATCCATAGATCCGAGGATGACGTCCCATAGGTTCCTCTTAATGCCTAGTGGGTTGGACTCGCTATTCCCTTCTTGCTCGAGGACCCTATTCCGGGCACTAATAAAGCTCGTAAAGCTCGACTTTAGCTTGCATTCGAGATCGAAGCCGTTACCGATGACCACGAGCTGGTGCCAGGAGGGACGCATATCTGGCATACGCGGCTGTATGTCTGAGAGATATTGGTAGCTCGGAGTGAAGTTGAGCTTATGAAGGTTGAAGCCGGGGATATCCAAGTGCTTTCCTTCTCTAAGCAGGGGTCGATGGTGCTGTTGCGAAGGTCGATTGTCTGCATCACCTGCTTTACGTTTTTATTTTAGCGTGCGGGTGATACATCCGCCAAACGATGCGAGCAGCGTGGCAGATGGACTCGCGGGGTTACTTTACGACTACGGGGACACCGACGGGTTCGGGCGGGTCTAACAGGTGCACCGCAGGACCATCGTGCCGGCGATGCCGGATCCCCCATCGAGCACGCGACGGGCGGTGGTGCGTGAGAAGGTTCTTCTCCTCGCTCTTCCGTATGAG
>UMHQ01071108.1_pt1 | contig 39936 bp, 37 predicted proteins | sample 1965531 | NCBI WGS metagenome assembly UMHQ01 (sample SAMEA4836098, study PRJEB28245) | human gut metagenome | biome: gut microbiome; material: fecal sample | place: Denmark | collected 2008 | reverse complement strand
TTTGAAAAGGCGGGCGAAACTTTTATTCGCGCTTCGCGCAGCGAAGGGCGAGTCAGCTGAGTTCGAACATGCCGTTATACAGCTTATAATAGAGGCCCTTCTGAGCGAGGAGGTCGTCGTGGTCGCCGCGCTCGACTATCTCGCCGTGCTCGAGGACCATGATGGCGTTGGCGTTGCGCACGGTGGAGAGCCGGTGGGCGATGACGAACACGGTGCGGCCCTCCATCAGCCGGTCCATGCCCTTTTCTATCAGCGCCTCGGTGCGGGTGTCCACGCTGCTCGTGGCCTCGTCGAGTATGAGCACCGGCGGGTCTGCCACGGCCGCGCGGGCAATGGCCAGCAGCTGGCGCTGACCCTGCGAGAGATTCGCCCCGTCCGAGGTCACCATCGTGTCGTAGCCCTTCGGCAGGCGGCGGATGAAGGAGTCCGCGTTCGCTATCTTCGCCGCCGCCTCTATCTCCTCCTGCGTCGCGTCCAGCTTGCCGAAGCGGATGTTGTCCGCGATGGTCCCCGTGAAGAGGTGCGTGTCCTGCAGCACCATGCCAAGCGAGCGGCGGAGCGACTCCTTCTTGATGTCGCGCACGTCGATGCCGTCGTAGACCACCCGGCCGCCCTGCACGTCGTAAAAGCGGTTGATGAGGTTGGTTATCGTCGTCTTGCCCGCGCCGGTGGAGCCGACAAAGGCTATCTTCTGCCCCGGTTTGGCGTAGAGGCTTATGCCGTGCAGCACGGGGTGCCCCGGCTCGTAGCCGAAGGCCACGCTCTCAAAGCGCACGTCGCCGCGCAATGGCGTGAGCGTCCCGTCGGGCGCGCGCCAGGCCCAGCGCCCGGTCTTGTGCTCCGTCTCACGCAGAGCGCCGTCGGCCCCGGCCTCGACGTTCACCAGCACCGTGCCGCCCTCGTCCGTCTCGGGCTTCTCGTCCATTACCTCGAACACGCGCTCAGCGCCCGCAAGGGCCGCGAGCAGAAAGTTCGACTGCTGCGTGAACTGGTTTATCGGCGCCGCCGCCTGGCGGACGAACACCAGATAGCTCGCAAGGCTGCCCGCGTCCATCGTCCCGCGCAGGGCCATTATACCGCCGAGCACGGCGACTATGGCGTAGTTCACGTACGAGATGCTCACCACCGCGGGGATCATCGTCGCGGCGTAGCTCTGCGCGCCGGTGCCCGCCTTCTGGAGCGCGCGGTTCTTGGCGACGAAGGTCTCGATGCTCGCGTCCTCGTGGTTGAACACCTTGACGACCTTCTGGCCGTTGACCATCTCCTCGATGTAGCCGTCCAGCTCGCCGAGACAGGCCTGCTGCTTGTTGTAATACGCCTTGCTGCGCCGGCCGCTGTATCGGATGTACAGGAACATGGCCGCATAGCAGACGGCGACGATGAGCGAGAGCTTCCAGTTGAGCACAAAGAGCATGACGAGCGTGCCGGTCATCTGGATGAAGCTCTGTATGACCATGGCAAAGCTGTTGTTGAGCGCGTCGGCTATGGTGTCCACGTCGTTGGTGAAGTAGCTCATGACGTCGCCGCGGTTGCGGCCGTCGAACCAGACGAGGGGCAGGTCCTGCAAGTGCGCAAAGAGGTCGCGGCGAATGTCGTAGAGCGCCTTCTGCGCCACGGAGACCATGCACTGGGTGTAGCCCAGCGCGCAGAGCACGCCGACGCCGTAGACGCAGGCCGTGAGCACCACGCCGGAGACGAACTCCTGCCAGGTGCCGCCGTCGAGGCTGTTAACGACGGGGCGTATCATGTACGTGCCCGCGAGGTTCGCCACGGCGCTGACCGTGACGAGCAGCGCCACGGCAAAGAACAGCAGCTTGTAGTGCCCCATGTATCCGAGCAGGCGCCCCACCGTATAGCCGAGCCGCTTGGGCTTCTTACTGCTGAGCTGTCTGGCCATCGGCCTCACCTCCTCTCATCTGCGAGGCATAGATCTCCTGATATATCGGGTCGGACGCGAGCAGTTCGGCGTGGGTGCCGACGGCGTGGATGCGCCCGTCCTCGAGTATGACTATCTTGTCGGTGTTCATCACGGAGCTGATGCGCTGGGCGATGACTATCTTCGTCACGCCCCGGAGCGCGGCGAGGGCGGAGCGTATCTTCGCCTCCGTGGCCGTGTCCACAGCGCTGGTGGAGTCGTCGAATATGAGAACCTTCGGCTTCTTGAGCAGCGCGCGGGCGATGCACAGGCGCTGCTTCTGCCCGCCGGAGACGTTGACGCCGCCCTGACCGAGGTCGGTGTCGAGCCCCTTTGGCATCCGCTCTATGAACTCATCGGCGCAGGCGGCGCGGCAGGCGGCCATGAGAGTCTCGTCGTCCGCGTCCGGGTCGCCCCAGCGCAGGTTGTCGCGTATCGTGCCGGAGAAGAGGACGTTCTTTTGCAGCACCATAGCCACGGCGTCACGCAGAGCGGCGAGGTCGTACTCCCGCACGTCGCGCCCGCCGACGCGCACCGTGCCCTCCGTGGCGTCGTAGAGCCGGGGTATGAGCTGCACCAGCGTGCTCTTGGCCGAGCCCGTGCCGCCGAGTATGCCCACCGTCTCGCCCGCCTTTATGTGCAGATCCACACCCGAGAGCGCGCACTCCGCCGCGTCCGCGCGGTATTTGAAGGAGACGCCCTCGAAATCCACGCTCCCGTCCTCGACCTCGGTCACAGCCCCGTCCGGGGAGGAGAGCGCCGGAGCCTCGTCGAGCACCTCGCCTATGCGCCGCGCGCTGGCGAGGGAGCGGGTCAGCATCAGAAAGACATTGGAGATGAGCATCAGCGAGTTCATGACCTGCAGAACGTAGCTGAGAAAGCCCGTGAGCTCGCCGACCTTGAGCTGGGAGCTGATTATCATGTTCCCGCCGAACCACATGATGCCCACGACGGAGCAGTACATCGCAAGCTGCAGCGCCGGGAGGTTGAGCACGGCACGGCGGAAGGTGCCGGCGCTGGTCTCCATCAGCGCGCCGTTGGCGGAGCTGAACTTCTCCTCCTCGTACTCGTCTCGCACAAAGGCCTTCACCGCGCGTATGGCCGTGAGGTTCTCCTGCACGACGGCGTTGAGCTTATCCACCGCACGCTGCAAGACCGAGTAGCGCGGTGCCACGCTGCGGACTATGAAGAACATGATGAGAGCCAGCACCGGCGCGCAGACGATGAACACCAGCGCGAGGCGCGCGTTCATCATGACCGAGAGCCCGATGCCCATGACCAGCATCAGCGGGCTGCGCACCAGGGGCCGGAGCCCGCCGCTCATGGCGTTCTGGATGACCGTCACGTCCGTCGTCATGCGGGTTACGAGGCCGGAGGTCTCGAAGTGGTCGAGGTTTGAAAAGGCGTAGCTCTGCACGCGGCGGAACTCCGCCTCGCGGATGTTGGCGCCCCAGCCGTAGGCCGCGCGGGCGGCAAAGCGCGCGTACATCAGCCCCGCCACAAGCGCCAGCACGGCGCAGATGCCCATCTGGCCGCCCTTTATGAGTATGTAATGCACGTCCCGGTTCGCCACGCCGACGTCTATGAGATCGGCCATGAGCACGGGGATGACCAGCTCAAAAAATGTCTCCACCAGCACCAGCACCATGCCGAGTATCAGGTCGCGCCGGTACTCATGCAGGCAGACAAAGAGCCGCTTGAGGTCGCTCATGTCTCTCCGACCTCCTCGCCTCTGAGATTCCGATAGGCGCGGCCGAGGTAGTTGGCGAACTGCTCGCGCTCGGCCTCGGAAAAGCCGCGCAGCAGCCGCTCGTCAAAGCGCTCGCAGCACGCGGCCCAGTCGGATGCCGCCTTGCGGCCCTTGTCCGTGAGCTCCACCAGGCCGCAGCGCTTTCGCGGCGCGCCGGCGTCACGGGTGATGAAGCCCCCGCGCTCGAGCGCCGCGAGCATCCGCGATATCGCGGCGGGGTCGACCTCGAAATAGTCTGCCAGCTCCTTCTGCATGCAGCTGCCGTGGACCGAGAGATAGTTCAGCAGCTTCGGCTGCCCGGCCCCCAGCCCCAGCGCCGCGCCCATGGGCCGGAGCTCCGCCCTCTGCGCGTGGAACAGGCGAAAGATCTTCATGTGGAACCTGCGCTCCATACTGCGCCTCCCTTTAATTGACATATCAATGATTGACTAGTCAATTATATCACTCCGCCCCAAAAAGTAAAGCCCCCTCTTGACAGGGGGGCCGTGCTGTTATTGAATAAAGGTAAAAGACAGCTACCCGGAAGGAGGAGCGAGATGGCGGTACTCGAATGCGCCGGCCTGAGCAAGAGCTACGGGGCGGTAAAGGCTCTGGAGGACATAGACCTGAAGGTCGAGCCGGGGCGGGTCGTGGGCCTGCTGGGCCCCAACGGCAGCGGCAAGACCACACTGATAAAGCTGGCGAACGGCCTGCTGCAGCCGAGCGCCGGGCGGATACTGGTCTGCGGCCGCGAGCCGGGGCCGGAGACGAAGGCGGAAGTGTCGTACATGCCGGAGCGTCTGGAGATGCCGGAGTGGACACGGGTGCGCCGCCTGGCTGATTTCTTTGCGGACTTCTACGCGGACTTTGACCGCGCGCGGGCCGCGGAGCTGCTGGAGCGGCTGGGCATAGACGGCGAGAGCCGCCTGAGACAGCTCTCCAAGGGCCTGAGGCAGAAGGTGCAGCTCTCGCTGGTGATGAGCCGCCGGGCGAAGCTATATCTGCTTGACGAGCCCTTCGGCGGCATGGACCCGGCCTCGCGTGACCTGATGCTGGAGACGGTGCTGCAAAGCCGCGCGCCGGAGGCGGCGGTGGTCATCTCCACGCACATCATAACGGATGTGGAGCGCGTGCTCGACGACGTGGTGTTTCTTGACCGCGGCGGCGTCCGGCTCTGCTCCCCGGCCGCGGAGCTGCGCGCGCGGGAGGGCAAGAGCGTCGATGAGCTCTTCCGGGAGGTGTTCAGATGCTGAAAAAGCTGCTCAAATACGAGTTTTATGCCACGGGGCGCTATCTGCTGCCCCTGCTGGCGGTTCTTATAGCGGCGAGCGCGGCGGCGGGACTGAGCATACGGGTGCTGGGCACCCCGGACGCCGGCCGGGCGGCCAGCGTGTTCGCGGCCATCTTCGTCGTGCTGTTTTTCCTGAGCGTCATGGCCCTTGCGGCGGTGACGGTCGTGGTCATCGTGTACAGGTTTTACAAGAACCTGCTCGGCAGCGAGGGCTATCTCATGCACACCCTGCCCGTGACGGTGCACCAGCTCATCTGGTCCAAGCTCATTGCGGCGGTGGTCTGGATGGCGGTGACCAGCGTGTGCATCTACGGCTGCCTTTTCGGCGTGGCGTTCCGGGCGCAGGTGTGGGCGCAGGTGTTCTCGGAACTCGGCGCGCTCTTTGAGCGGCTGGCGAGGGCCTACGGCATAGGCGCTTTCGAGCTCATCAGCGTGGTGGTGGAGCTCTGCGTGCTGCTGCTGCTCGGCTCGGTGTCGTCCTGCCTGCTGTTCTACGCCTCGCTGGCGATAGGCCACAGCCTGCCGCGAAACAAGCTGCTGGCCTCCCTAGGCGTGTTCATCGGTCTCGGACTGCTCTCGCAGGTGTTCACCATGCTGCTGGCCGTCATAACCGGACACTCCCTGCGCGGCTTCGTGACCGTGCTCAACCTCCGCGCCCTCGTCCAGCTGGGCCACACCCTCCTGATCGGCGGCATCGCCCTGAACGCCGCCTACTGCGTGGCGCTCTACCTCGTCACTGCCCATATGCTCGGCAAGAGGCTGAACCTCGAGTAAAAACCCCCGAATATGCGAAAAAGGCCCGCCGGAAGGCGGGCCTTGTTTCGGGCATTGATGCGGCGCTCAGACGGCGCGGGTGACCTTGCCGCTGCGGAGGCAGCGGGTGCAGGCGTAGACGTGCTTGGGGCTTCCGTCGACGATGGCCTTTACGCGCTTGACGTTGGGCTTCCAGGTGCGGTTGGAACGCCTGTGAGAGTGGCTGACCTTGATGCCGAAGGCCATATCCTTGCCGCAGAATTCACACTTTGCCATGTTTGAAGCACCTCCGTTCTCTTAGAGTATTTAAACAGCTTTACTATAATAGCAGAAGCACCCCGCAATTGCAAGCCGAAATTTCGATTTCGGTCCGATTTTGAAAAGTAATTGCCAAACCGGGGCGATGTGGTTAAAATAGGTCCATAGAATTTTGAAGGAGGCTGCGTCACAATGGTGCGCGAGGAATATTCCGTCAGCCTGAAGAGCATAGTCGAGGAGCAGGGCCTCACCGTCCTGCATGCCGCGAAGGATTTCGACACCGCGCGGGTAGCCACTGCCGACATCAACCGCCCGGCGCTGCAGCTCGCCGGGTTTTACGACTACTTTGACCCGAAGCGCCTGCAGCTCATTGGCCGCGTTGAGAGCACATATCTCCAGACCCTGGGAGACGAGGCGCGCCTGTCCGCGCTCGAGCGCTTCATGCGCTTTGATATCTCGGCCCTGATACTCTGCCACGATACCCAGCCCATGCCCGAGCTCATGGAGCTCGCCGAGAAGTACGACCGCAACCTCCTCTCCACCAAGGAGGACACCTCCACCTTCATGGCCGACCTCATAAGCATGCTGCGCAACGCCATGGCCCCGCGCGTCACGCTCCACGGCGTGCTCGTGGAGATCTACGGCGAAGGTGTGCTCATCATGGGCGACTCCGGCGTCGGCAAGAGCGAGACCGCCCTCGAGCTCATCAAGCGCGGCCACCGCCTCATCGCGGACGACGCGGTGGAGATACGCCGCATCTCGCGCGAGACGCTCATAGGGACGGCCCCCGAGCTCATACGCTATTACATGGAGCTGCGCGGCATAGGCGTTATAAACGCCCGCCACATCTTCGGCGTCGGCGCCGTCAAGCCCGAGTCCAACGTCGACCTCGTCGTGAACTTCGAGCTCTGGGACGACGACAAGGCCTATGACCGGCTCGGTCTCGAGACCGAGTACACGAGCATACTCGGCGTGAACGTCCCCTGCGTGACCATACCCGTCCGCCCGGGCCGGAACCTGGCCGTCATCCTCGAGCTGGCCGCCATGAACAACCGCCAGAAGAAGATGGGCTACAACGCCGCAGTCACGCTCGCGCAGGAGCACGACAAGATGATAGACAACGGCGGGAGGTACTGAGCATTGCGCGTCACCGATAAACTCATATCCGACATCCGCTCCGCCCTGCCGGGGCTGGAGCTGCACGAAAACGAGCCGATGAGCGCCCACTGCTCCTTCCGCATCGGCGGCCCGGCGCGGCTGATGGCCTGCCCGGCCTCGGGCACGGAGGCCGCGGCGCTGCTGCGCCTGCTGCACGAGAGCGGCGTGCCCGTGGAGCTCATGGGCAAGGGCACGAACCTCCTCGTCGCGGACGAGGGGCTCGACGCCGTGGTCGTGAGGATGGGCGAGGCCCTCTCGGGGGCGGAGCTGCTGCCGGGCGGCCGCGTGAGAGCGGGGGCGGGCATCTCGCTTGCCAGGCTCGCCGTGTTCGCTGCGGAGGCGGGGCTCTCGGGGCTTGAATTCGCCCACGGCATCCCCGGCTCGCTGGGCGGGGCCGTGTTCATGAATGCCGGAGCCTACGGCGGCGAGATGCGCGACGTCCTCGAGAGCGCGGAGCTCGCGCTGTCCGACGGCACGGTGGCAGAGGTCCCGGCGGAGGAGCTGGAGCTCACCTACCGCCACAGCGCGCTGGAGGGCACGGACCGCCTCGTCACGGCGGCGACGGTGCGCCTAACGCCCGCGGAGCCGGAGGCGATACGCGAGAGGATGCGCGAGCTCATAGAAAAGCGCCGCGCCTCCCAGCCGCTCGACATGCCCTCGGCGGGCAGCACCTTCAAGCGCCCGGCGGTCGGCTACGCGGCCGCGCTCATAGACCAGTCGGGGCTCAAGGGCTTTGCCGTAGGCGGGGCGCAGGTCTCAGAAAAGCACGCGGGCTTCGTCATAAACCGCGGCGGCGCCACCTTTGACGACGTCGTGCAGCTCATGGAGCACATACAGAAGACCGTCTTTGAAAAAAGCGGCGTCCGGCTGGAGCCGGAGGTCAGGATCTTGAAGGGTTAAGGGATGGAATTTCTCATAATAACCGGTCTGTCCGGGGCGGGGAAGAGCCTCGCCGCGGACATACTGGAGGACATGGACTATTACTGCGTGGACAACATGCCCGTGGCGCTGCTGCCTCGGTTCGCGGAGCTCTGCCTCGCGACGCGCGGGCGCTATGAGCGCGTGGCCCTCGTCACCGACGTGCGCGAGCGCGAGAACATAACGGGCCTTGTCGACGCCCTGGACAGGCTCTGGGACCAGGGGCTCGAGTACCGCATCCTCTTTGTGGAGGCGGACATGCAGACCATCGTGCGGCGCTACAAGAGCTCGCGCAGGCCGCATCCCATGCTCGCGGGCGGCTCCATAGAGGACGCCGTTAAACGCGAGACCGCCGTGCTCGCCCCGCTGCGGGAGCGGGCGGACTACATCATCAACACCTCGGGGCTGACCACGGCCATGCTCCAGGCGAGGATAGCCGACATCCTGCCCGGCGGCGCGGCCGCGCGGCGGCTGGCCGTCACGGTGACGGCCTTCGGCTACAAATACGGCCTGCCCATGGACGCGGACCTCGTCTTTGACGTGCGATTTTTGCCGAACCCCTTCTACGTGGAGGAGCTCAGGCCGCTCTCGGGCCTCGACAAGCCGGTGTCGGACTTTGTGATGAACTGCACGGACGCCCGGCGCTTTCTCGAGATGCTCACGGAGATGCTGAAGTTCCTCATGCCTCTCTATCTCGAGGAGGGGAAGTACAACCTGAACATAGCCATCGGCTGCACCGGCGGGCGGCACAGGAGCGTCGCCGTGGCCTGCGCGCTGGCCGACCGGCTCGCTGAGGCGGGCACTCCCGCCGCGCGGAGCTTCCGCGACCTTGAAAAGGGGTGAGCTCATGAGCAGAAGAAGACGGGAGGCCGACCCCCGCATAGTCGTCATCGGCGGCGGCACGGGTCTCTCCACCATGCTCCGGGGCCTGAAGAGGCAGTCGGAGAACATAACGGCCGTCGTGACCGTGGCGGACGACGGCGGAGGTTCGGGCATGCTCCGGGCCGACCTCGGCATGCCGCCCCCGGGCGACGTGCGCAACTGCATCCAGGCCCTCGCGAACACGGAGCCGCTGATGGAAAAGCTGCTGGCCTATCGCTTCACGGACGGCAGCCTGAAGGGCCAGAGCTTCGGCAACCTCTTCCTCGCCGCGCTCAACGGCATGTCGGAGACCTTTGACGAGGCCGTGCGCAAGATGAGCGACGTCCTGGCCATCACGGGCCGGGTCCTGCCCGTCACCAACGAGAACGTCTATCTCGCCGCCGAGTTCGACGACGGCAGCGAGGTCACGGGCGAGTCGCATATAGCCGACGCCAAGAAGGAGCGCGACGCGCGCATACGCCGCGTGCGGCTCATACCGGAGCGCCCGGCGGCTCTGCCCCAGGTGCTCGAGGCCATAGAGGCGGCGGACATGATAGTCCTCGGCCCCGGCAGCCTCTATACGAGCATCATGCCGAACCTCCTGACCGAGGGCGTGGCCCGCGCCGTGGCGGAGTCGGACGCCTTCCGCATCTACGTGCTCAACGTCATGACCCAGGACGGCGAGACGGAGGGCTACACGGCCTCGGACCACATCGGGGCGCTGTTTTCAAATTCGGGCGAGCGGCTCTTCGACTGGTGCCTCGCGAACGACCGAGAGATCCCGGCGGAGCTGCTCAAAAAATACGGCGCGGAGGGCGCGGAGCCCGTCCGCGTGGACGAGGCCGCCGTGCACGAGCTGGGCGTGGGCCTGCTGCGCGCGCCGGTTGCCGGCTGGGCCTCCGGCTATGTGCGCCACGACCCGGACGCCCTCGCGAGCGAGCTGCTGAGGCTCTACCGCGAGAAGTCGCACACGAGAGTTTACGGCTGAGACGCGCCGAAGGAGGGAAGCCGCGTGTCCTTTTCATCGAGAGCCAAGGCGGAGCTCTGCCGCGTGCCCATAAAGCGGCGCTGCTGCGCCGTTGCGGAGGCCTACGGCGCGCTGCTCTATTGCAGCGTGTTCTCCACGCGGGAGATAAGGATAGTCACGGCGAACGACGACTTTGCCGAGCGGCTGCCCCGGCTCTTCCGCCGCGCCTTCTCGCTGGACTTTGACGAGCGCCCGGCGGAGGGCGCGCGCGGCAAGCGCCGCTTTCTCATCACCGACGCCGAGAAGATAGCCGCGGTGTACCGCGCCTTCGGTATGGAGGCGGCGGAGACGCTGACGCTGCACATAAACCTCGGCGTGCTGGAAAGCGACTGCTGCCGCGCCTCCTTCGTGCGCGGGGCCTTCCTCGCCGGGGGCAGCGTGACCGACCCGGCGAAGAGCTATCACCTCGAGCTCGCCACGACGCACGCGAGCGTCAGCCGCGAGCTCTGCTCCGTGCTGCTAGAGCTCGGCTTTGAGCCGGGCCAGGCCATGCGCGGGGCCAATTACGTGACATACATGAAGCAGTCCGAGGCCATCGCGGACTTCCTCACCGCCGTGGGCGCGCCCGTGGCGGCGCTGGACGTCATGTCGGCGAAGGTCGAGCGGGACATGCGCAACGAGATAAACCGCAAGGTGAACTGCGACACGGCGAACGCGGACAAGACCGTCGCCGCCGCGCAGGAGCAGCTTGCGGCCATACGAGCCGTGGAGCAGGAGTACGGCCTGGACGGCCTGCCGGAGGGCCTGCAGCAGGCCGCACTGCTGAGGATAGCGAATCCGGAGGCCAGCCTTGCGGACCTTGCCATGCTCTCCAGCCCCGCGGTGACTAAATCCTGCCTCAGCCACAGGCTCAAGCGGCTAGTGGAGCTCGGCCGGGGCATAGGGAAGGGGGATTGAGCCTTGGCCTTCACGCATCTGCATCTGCATACGGAATACAGCCTGCTCGACGGGGCCTGCCGCATAGAAAAGCTGGTGGCGCGCGCAAAGGAGCTGGGCTTTGACAGCCTTGCCATAACCGACCACGGCGTTATGTACGGCGCGGTGGCCTTTTACGAGGCCTGCGTGAAGGAGGGCATCAAGCCCATCATCGGCTGCGAGGTCTATGTCGCCCCGCGCGGGCGCACGGACCGCGAGCACGGCGTGGACTCCGAGTACACTCACCTCATTTTGCTCTGCAAGAACGAGACGGGCTACCGCAACCTCTGCTACCTCGTCTCCATGGGCTTTGTAGAGGGCTTCTACATCAAGCCGCGCATAGACTGGCCGCTGCTCTATCAGCACGCGGAGGGCCTGGTCTGCCTCTCCGGCTGCCTTGCGGGCGACATCCCGCAGAAGATAGTCTCCGGCCGCTATGACGAGGCCAAGCGCCGCGCGCTGGAGCTGCGGGACGCCTTCGGCGAGGACTTCTACCTCGAGATACAGCGCCACGGCATACCCGACGAGGACGCCGCCGCCCGCGGCATCATCCGCATCCACGAGGAGACCGGCATCCCCCTCGCCGTCACCAACGACGCGCACTATATAAACCGCGAGGACGCCTATTACCAGGACGTCCTCATGTGCATCCAGACCGGCAAGACCGTGGACGACGCGGAGCGCATGCGCTTTGACTCCCAGGAGTTCTACCTCAAGAGCGAGGAGGAGATGCGCGCGCTCTTCCCCGGCCAGGAGTCCGCCGCGGACAACACCGCCGAGATCGTCGCCAAGTGCAGCTTCGACTTCGAGTTCGGCCGCTATCACCTGCCGCGCTTCAAGCTGCCCGAGGGCGAGACGGACAGCGCCGCCTACCTCGAAAAGCTCTGCGAGGCGGGCTTCGAGCGCCGCTACGGCGCCGGGCGCGAGGACGCCAGGAGCCAGCTCCGCTATGAGCTCGACATGATAGGCAAGATGGGCTTTGTGGACTACTTCCTCATAGTCTCGGACTTCATCGGCTACGCCAAGGGCCAGGGCATACCCGTCGGCCCCGGGCGCGGCTCCGCCGCCGGCAGCGTCGTCTCCTACTGCCTCGGCATAACGGACATCGACCCCATCAAGTACAGCCTCTATTTCGAGCGCTTTCTGAACCCTGAGCGCGTCTCCATGCCGGATATCGACATCGACTTCTGCGTCCGCCGCAGGGGCGAGGTCATAGATTATGTAAACCGCAAATACGGCTCCGACCACGTGGCGCAGATAGTGACCTTCGGCACCATGGCCGCGCGCCAGGCCGTGCGCGACACGGGCCGGGCGCTGAACATCAGCTATGCCGATTGCGACGCGGTCGCAAAGCAGGTACCCTTCGCCATAGGCATGACGCTGGACGAGGCGATGAAGCTCTCAAAGCCGCTGCGGGAGATGTACGCGAGCGACGAGAAGCTGCACTCTCTCATCGACACGGCCAAGGCGCTCGAGGGCATGCCGCGCCACGCCTCCACCCACGCTGCGGGCGTCGTCATAACCGAGCGGCCGGTGTACGAGTACGTCCCCCTCGCGCGCAACGACGAGAGCATCGTCACGCAGTACACGATGACGACGCTGGAGCACCTGGGCCTTCTGAAGATGGACTTCCTCGGCCTTCGCAACCTCACCGTGCTCGAGGACGCGGCGGAGATGGTGCGCAGGCGTCAGCCGGGCTTTGACGTCGCCGCGGTGCCGGAGGACGACAAGGAGACCTTCGCCATGCTCTCCGCGGGCAAAACGGAGGGCGTGTTCCAGCTCGAGAGCACGGGCATAACCGCCGTGTGCACGGGCCTCAAGCCCAAGAGCATTGAGGACATCACCGCCGTCATCGCGCTCTACCGCCCCGGCCCCATGGACAGCATACCCCGCTTCCTCGAGTGCTCGGCGCACCCGGAGAAGATAAGCTACAAGCACCCGCTGCTCGAGCCTATTCTGTCCGTCACCTACGGCTGCATAGTATATCAGGAGCAGGTCATAGAGATATTCCGGCGGCTCGCGGGCTTCTCGCTGGGCCAGGCGGACATGATCCGCCGCGCCATGAGCAAGAAAAAGCACGCCGTCATCGACGCGGAGCGCCAGGCCTTCATCCACGGCGACCCGGAGCGGGGCATCCCCGGCTGCGTCGCCAACGGCGTGGACGAGGCGACGGCCAACAGCATCTACGACGAGATACTCGACTTCGCGAGCTACGCCTTCAACAAGGCCCACGCCGTGGCCTACGCCGTCGTGGCCTACCGCACGGCGTACATGAAGTGCCATTGGCCCTGCGAGTATATGGCCGCGCTGCTCACCAGCGTGCTCGACTCCACCACCAAGGTGGCCGAATACATCTCAGAGTGCCGCGAGATGGGCATAAAGGTCCTGCCGCCGGACGTGAACGAGTCCGACGCGCGCTTCACCGTCGTGGGCGGGAACATCCGTTTCGGCCTCGTGGCCATCAAGAACATAGGCGAGCGCTTTATAGAGCTGCTGATGCAGGAGCGCCGGGAGAACGGGCCCTTCACGGGCTTTGAGGAGTTCTGCCGCCGCATGTCCGGCAAGGAGCTCAACCGCCGCGCGGTCGAAAGTCTCATAAAGGCCGGCGCCTTCGACAGCCTGGGCTGCCGCCGCAAGGCGCTCATGCAGATGACGGACGACGTGCTCGAGTGCATCGCCTCCGACGGGCGGCACAATATCGAAGGCCAGCTCGACCTCTTCGGCCTCGGCGACGAGGGGGAGGCCGACTCGGGCAGTGCCTCCGTGCCCGTGCCGGACGTGGAGGAGTATTCGAGCCGCGAGCTCATGGCCATGGAGCGCGAGACCACCGGCCTCTACCTCACCGGCCACCCCATAGACGACTACCGCGAGGCCGCCCGCCGCGCCGGAGCGGTCAGCATAGGCGCCATCCTCTCGGACTTCTCCTCCGAGAACGGGCCGGAGAGGTTCCAGGACAACCAGCACGTAATCCTCGCGGGCGTCGTGGCCTCCTACCGCACGCGGACCACCAAGACCGGCAGGCTCATGTGCTACATCCAGTTCGAGGACGACACGGGCGCCATGGAGCTCATGGCCTTTCAGAAGGTGCTCGACGAGAGCGGCGGCTACATCGCGGAGAACGCGGCGCTGCTCGTGCGCGGGCGAATCTCCGTTCGCGACGAGAAGGAGCCGCAGCTCATGGTGGACTCAATCCGCCCGCTCTCCGACCTGCACGAGCTCGGCACGGACGCCCCTCCCAAGGCCGAGCGCAAGCTCTGGGTAAAGCTGCCCACCGCCGACGCAAAGCTCATGCGCCGAATTGAGCTGCTCTGCGAGATGTTCCCCGGCCGGGAGCGCATGATAATCTTCGTCGCCGACACAAAGCGTCGCCTCGGCGCCGAGTGCCTCATCCGCGACTCCCTCGTGCGCGAGCTGCAGGAGCTGCTGGGCGAGGAGAACGTAGTTGTAAAATAGCGCTCTCGTTGACAATATACGGAACGAGTGCTATAATATTAAGAACTCTTTATGAGCGATATTTTTATCACACGGGAGTGACAGTCCTAAATGGACACAGGCAGTCGATTGTCAATAGCGGCAATCATAATTTTGCTCGGCTTAGCCATGTATTTCGCGATTGCCGAGACCTCATTTGCAACAGTCTCCAGGATCCGCCTCAAGACCAGACTCGACAAGGGGGATCATAGGGCGAAAAAGGCGCTGTTAGTCTTGGATAACTTCGACAAGGCTATCACCACCATACTCATCGGCACCAACATAGTACATATAACCGTCGCGGCCATCGTGACGGTGCTCGTGACGCGGAAATGGGGCATTTCGGCGGTCACTGCGGGCACCCTTGTCACGACGGCCGTGGTCTTTTTCGTCGGCGAAATGCTGCCGAAGTCGGTCGCGAAGAAGTATAGCGAGCGCTTCTGTCTGCAGACGGCGGCGTCGCTGCGGTTTTTCATGGTGCTCTTCACGCCCATCTCCGCCGCGCTGACCGCCATAGGCCACGCGGCCTCCCGCCTCACGAAGGGCGACCCGGAGGTCTCCGTCACCGAGGATGAGCTCTACGACATCATCGAGGACATGACCGACGAGGGCACGCTCGAGCCCGAGCGGGGCGAGCTGATGAGCTCGGCGCTGCAATTCGCGGACCTCACGGTCGAGACCGTGCTCACCGCGCGCGTGGACGTCGCGGCCATCAACTCCGAGTGGGAGCAGGAGAAGGTGCTCTCCTTTATAAAAGAGCAGCGCCACTCCCGCCTGCCCGTGTACGAGGGTAGCATAGACAACATCATCGGCGTGCTGCAGATACGCAAGTACATCCGCGCCTACCTAAAGGAGGGCCCGTCGGTGAGCCTCGGCGCGCTGCTGGACGAGGCGTACTTCGTGCCCCGGAGCATGAAGATAGACGAGCTGCTCTCGGTAATGAGCCAGAAGAAGCTGAACATGGCCGTGGTCACGGACAGCTACGGCGGCACGCTGGGCATAGTCACGGTGGAGGACATACTCGAGGAGCTCGTCGGCGAGATATGGGACGAGGACGACGTCGTGGAGGAGAGCTTTGTGCCCCTCGGCGGCGGCCGCTTCGAGGTGGACGCCTCCCTGACCGTGGGCGAGGTGTTCGACAAGATGGACTTCGAGCCGGAGCACGAGGACGAGGACCTCGAATACAAGCTCATGGGCGAGTGGGCCTATGAGCAGTTCGACCGCATCCCGCGCGAGCGCGAGAGCTTTGAATATGAGGGCTTGCAGGTCACCGTCTCCGAGATGCACCAAAACCGCATAGTCAAGCTGGTCTGCCGTGTGCTGCCGGAGCCCGAGAAGGGAGGCGAGGCGAAATGAGCGCGTATATAGCCGCTTACATAGTCCTCATCTGTCTCTCGGCCTTCTTCTCTGCGTCGGAGATGTGCTTCTCCTCGGCCAACCGCATGCGTCTGGAGTCCGCCGCCGAGGGAGGAAACCGGGGCGCCAAGATAGCGCTCAAGGTCATGGATAAGTTTGACGACTCGCTCTCGGCAATACTCATAGGCAACAACCTAGTGAACATCGCCACCTCGTCCATAGCCTCGGTGGTGGTCATACTCATCGCGGGCGATAGCTGGACCTGGCTCTCGACGGTCATCACGACGGTGCTGGTCATCATCTTCGGCGAGACGATGCCGAAGATAGTGGCGAAGAAGAACGCAAACCGCATCGCGCCGGTGTTCGCATACCCGGTGCGGCTGCTCACCTATATACTCACGCCGGTCATCTGGATAGTCGTCGGCCTGGTGCGGCTGATAACGCTGCCGCTCAAGGGCGAAAAGACCCAGGAGGACGACGAGGCCGCGGTGGAGGAGCTGCAATCCATAATAGAGACCGCCGAGGACGAGGACGTGCTCGACGAGAACCGCTCCGAGCTGCTGCGCTCTGCGCTGGACTTCTCTGAGGTCAGCGCCAGCGAGGTGATGACCGCCCGCGTGGACGTGGAGGCCATAGACATAGACGACGACTGGGAGGAGATACTCGAGGTCATCGAAAACTCCACCCACTCCCGCCTGCCCGTGTACGAGGACAGCATAGACAACGTCATCGGCTTCCTCTACCTCAACCACTTCCTGAAGGCCCTGACGGACGAGGAGCGCCCGGACATCCGCAGCCTGCTGATGGAGCCGCTGTACGTCTACAAGACCATAAAGCTGCCGCAGGTTCTTGCGGAGTTCCGCCGCGCGAAGAAGCACCTCGCCATCGTGACGGACGAATACGGCGGGACGCTGGGCGTCATCTCGATGGAGGATGTGCTCGAGGAGATAGTCGGCGACATCTGGGACGAGACGGACGAGGTCGAAAACGAGGTCGTGGAGAAGGCCGAGGGCGAGTACGAGCTCGACGGCGACATGTCGATCTCGGACTTCCTGGAGCTGATCGGCCGCTCGGAGGAGAGCTTCGAGTGCGAGTCGGACACGGTTGGCGGCTGGACGCTGGAGATGTTCGGCGGCTTCCCCAAGGAGGGGGACAGCTTCCGATTCGAGGACCTGACGGTGACCGTGCTGAAGATGGACGGCCTGCGCGTGGACCGCGTGCTGGTGAAGCGCGACCCGCCCAAAGAGGACGCGGAAGAAGAAAACTGACAAGACGGAGGACCCCACACAAATGGAGCTTTACAAGGGCCGCCCGGAGGACACGAGCGGGCGGCTGGAGCGCGAGATACGCACCTATGATTTTCTCGACAAGCTGGGCATGACCTATTGGCGCACGGACCACGCGGACCAGCCCGCGGGCAGCATGGAGGCCTGCAACGACATTGACGCCGTACTTGGCGTGCTGATATGCAAAAACCTGTTTCTCTGCAACCGCCAGCGCACGAGCTTTTATCTGCTGCTGATGCCGGGCGACAAGCCCTTCAAGACGAAGGAGCTCTCGGCACAGATAAACTCCTCGCGGCTGTCGTTCGGCTCGGCGGAGGAGATGGAGGAGCTGCTGTGTGTGAGCCCGGGCTCGGTGTCCGTGATGGGGCTGATGAACGACCCGGAGCACCGTGTGCGGCTGCTGATAGACGAGGACGTGCTCAAGGAGGAGTACTTCGGCTGCCACCCCTGTATCAATACCTCCAGCCTCAAGATGTATACAAAGGAGCTCATTGAAAAATTCCTGCCCGCCACGGGCCATGAGCCGACCATAGTCCACCTGACCGGCGAGTAAAGAAGTTTGAAAGTTTCGCCCGCCTTTTCAAAGGCGGCGGGGTGCAGGGGCGGAGCCCTTGCCCGCGCTCCGCAGAGCGTGGAACTCTCTTTTTGCTCTCATAAGCGCAGGAGGGGGTTTAATGGGGAACCCTCGCCGGGGGTTCCCCCTTTTCTTTACTCTTGTGCGTGTGCGCCGTTACTTTGGGCGGTTGTCGTTGCCCTGTCCTGCCTTTCGACCCCATTTCTTTGGTGCTTGCCCAAAGAAACGGTGTCGAGCCGCCAAAGAAAAGCGCTTTTTTACCCCGGCGGCTCCACCATCCGCGTGAGCGCTCCTGCCTCGGTGGACGGGACTCATCTTCGCCCGACTTGGGGAGGGGCGGGTGCGGGTTTTTGGGCGCATCGCGCGTTTGAAAGTTTCGCCCGCCTTTTCAAAGGCGGCGGGGTGCAGGGGCGGAGCCCCTGGCCGCCCGCCGCGGCGGGCAGAACCCCCTTGTGCTTATTTGAGCGCAGGAGGGGGGTCTAAGGGGGAACCCTCGCCGGGGGTTCCCCCTTTATTTATTATTGCGTTATTGCGCTTTGTACGCGTGCGCCGCAGACTGCATCCGTATAAAAATACCCTGGCACCTGCTGCATTGCGGGCGCCGGGGTGATACTTTCAGCGGTCAAGGGAGCGCAGAAAAACGGAGAGCAGCTTCAGCGCGGTCTCCCGGTCACGGGGCGAGCAGGCCTCGAGCCGCGCGAGCAGCTCTTCCTGCCTGACGTCGGCGGGCTCGTCGGCCTCGGTGAATATCTCGTCAGGCGTGACGTGCAGGGCGCGGCAGATGCGCAGTATGGTGTCCATGCGCATGTTGACGGTGCCGCGCTCTATGTCCGCATAGGCCCTGTCGGAGAGCTCCGCCGCCTCTGCCACCTGCATCTGCGTGAGTCCCATGCGCTTGCGGATGGCCAGCAGCTTGTTCCCCACCGCGCGGCTGTCAAAAATAAGCATTTTGCGCCCTCCAATGTCATGTTTATAGGAATTGTACTTCCTATAGTTATTGACAAATAGGAGCTAATCAGTCATACTTACAGGAAGAAAACTTCCTGTAAGTATGACTTGGAGGGCGCTTGCATGGTCGATACGTTTGAAAGAATGTACTTTTTGCTGTTCAACAGCATAACAGACGCATTGAGGGAACTAGAGAGCGGGAATAGCAAGCTGGCGATGGAAATGCTTACAGAAGCGCAGCAAAGAGCAGAGGAGATGTATATACAAGGCGATGAAACGACATCCCCGCAGAAAAAGACAGGCGAAAGGTGAAGAACCTTTCGCCTGTCTTATAATACGCGCTCAGATGAATATTTCGGGCTCCTTGCGCTCGGAGCAGGCTTTTTTCAGGCCGGCTTTGGCGGCGGCGAGCATTACGGGGTTGAGGCTGCGGGCGTAGTGCGGGCAGACGGTGACGCAGCGCATGCAGGTTATGCACTTGCTCTTGTCCGTCTTGGTCGGGTCCGAGGCGGGGATGGCGCCCACGGGACACTCGGCGGCGCATTTGCCGCACTTGCCGCACTTTATCCGGCTCGCGGTCGGGTGCATCGGCACGCCGTCATACTTGCGGAACTCGCGGTTGCCGGGGACTATCGCCGTCGGCAGGCTGTCGGCCGAGGCGACGAAGTCCAGCCGCTCGCGGATACGGCGCGCGAACTCGTCCATCTTGAGGTAGTCCGCCGCGTCAGGGCGGCCCTCGCCGAACTCCGGCACGATGGAGTGGCGCGCGATGAAGGCCCCGGCGGCCATGACCTTGAAGCCCCGGTCCTCCGCCATGCCGCGCAGCTCCAGCAGCGCGTCCTCGTAGGCGCGGTTGCCGTACACCGCAACGATGGCCGCGGGCGTATTCTGCGCGCTGACGTGACTGAGCCGCTCCGCCACAGGCGAGGGAACACGTCCGCCGAACACCGGCACCGCAATTACCACAAAGTCCTCCGCGCCGAAATCCGTATCCTGCGCCTTTACCGTGACATCCAGAAACTCGGAGCGCTCACACACCGCAGAGGCGATGTGCTCTGCTATCTTCTTGGTCCCGCCGGTGGGCGAGAAAGTGAGCGAATATGCTTTTTTTATGTCCATGCCCAGGCCTCCTTTTCTCCGATTTTACAACAGCCGCGGCGGCATTGCAATAGCGCAAGTTCTGTGGTAAAATTCCTTAGTTATGACCCGCAAACCTGAAACGAAACGCTCAGAACGGAGGCAAGCCTTGAAAAAGACCCTTTCACTCGTCATATGCTGCGCGCTGCTGCTAGGGATGCTGTCCGGCTGCGGAGAGATAGATATCCCCTTCATAGGCGGCGGGAGCGACCACGTCAAGCAAAACGAGCTGCCCGCAGCCGAGATATCGCTCAACTCCCTTAACGCGGACGAAAACGACCTGCACGCCGCCGTGCTCTATGACGGCAGTGCGAGTACCGGATACTGGGAGGACACCTACTCCCGCCTCTGCCAGCCTTTGCTGCTCGGCTTCGAGTGCGACGCCGTGGACATCTCCGGCGACTACTCCCTCGAGGGCTACGACATACTCTACCCGGACGAGAGCATCATGTCCGCCGCCAACGCAGAGACGCTGCGCGACGAGATAACCGCCTTCGCCGAAAACGGCAGCGGCGTGTTCCTCACCAACAACTTCTACGACTTCTTCGACAAGGACTTCATCGGCGCCAAGAGCTTCCACGAGCTCGAGGACTATCCCTACAACATGGAGTACCCCGAGGTCGGCGACGACCTGCAGGAGCTGCAGGACATCACCCGCGACTTCTACAAGCTCTACGAGGCGTACACGGACTTTCCGGAGCTCGAGGGCCTCAAGCGCGGGGTGGGGCTCAAGCCCTCCACCGCCGTGGCGCTCTGCACGCGCGTGGGCCTCGCCATATCCACGGTGAACATGTACGGCGAGGGCTATGTCTTTTTCGCCTCGGGCCTCCTGCCCAACCCCTACTGCATCAGCGGCACCATGCTCGAGCAGCGCAACGACGGACAGCGCTACCTCTCCGACACCGCCATGAGCTCGGCGCGCCTGCTCGAGAACGCCTTCGCCTCCTTCTATCTCAAGCGCACGGTGGGCTATTCCATCTCGCGCGTTTACGGCTCCTTCGGCAGCCCGGCCATGACCTGGGAGCTGCACTTTGAAGAGCTCGGCGGCTTTGCGGACGGCTCCGGCGTCGCCTTTGCGGAACTCTGCAAGGAGTATTCGCAGATCCCGTCCTACACCCTGGTGCGCAACAGCTACACCTGGTTCGCCCGGGCTGAGACGGTGTCCACGCTGCTCGGCCAGAGCGCGGACGAGCTCTCCTTCTCCATGGACTACTACGAAAACGCCTACTCCTCCGGCGCGCACGTCGCCGCCGGGAACGAGTGGCTCACCATAGTCACGATGGACGACGGCGGCAGCTATTTTGCCGACTACCCGGAGTACGACCTGCGCGCCTACCCGGCGGTGTACGACCTCGACGGGGACGGCAAGCTCGACCTCATATGCGGCTCCTCCGACGGACGGCTCTACTTCTACAAGGGCAAGGGCTACAATTCCCGCATGATAACCGAGAAGGCCGAGGCCCTGACCGACGCAGAGGGCAGGCAGCTCTCCGTCTCCAGCTATTCCGCGCCCATAATCTGCGACTACGACGGCGACGGCGAATCCGACATCATCTGCGGCGCGGGCGACGGCAAGGTATATCTCTTCCGCGGACTGGGCGACCTCAAGTTCGAGCCCGTGGGCGCCCTGGTGAACACCGGCCTCTCCGGGCAGGTCATGCCCGACTACGGCGACCTGAACGGCGACGGCTACGGCGACCTCGTCTGCGGCTCCAACGAGGGCAAGCTGCTGGTGCTCTACGGCAACGAGGGCGGGCTCAACTCCACGGAGTTCGTGGAGATAAGCGTCTTCGGCGTGGAAGGCGACTGGATAGCCCCGCAGATCTACGACCTCAACGGCGACGGCCTCAACGATTTGCTGCTCGGCACCTTCGACGGCTATATCGCAAAGCTGCTCAACGCCGGGCGCGGCAGTTTCGCCTCCGCGGGCTTCATCGAGCTCAACGAGATGAACTACAAGGGCAACTACAAGGCCAAGTTCGGCAACAACTGCGTGCCCGTCATCGCCGATATAAACGGCGACGGCATGGACGACCTCATCTGCGGCAGCCTCGAATACGGCATGAGCTACCCCATCGACAGCGAGTACTTCCCCTACAAGACCGAGCTGATGGACCAGATAAAGTACTTTGTGGACAACGGCATCTACGTCGGCGCCCACTTCTACACCACGGCCTACTCCTCGGCCGAGCGCGAGGAGTATGAGCTCAAGCAGCACCTCGAGTCGCTCAAGCTCTACGGCGTCGTCTCCCACAAGATAGGCGCGAACCAGCACACCTGGTACACCAGCAGCCTGAGCCAGACGCAGACCTTCCTCTCGCTCTGGAAGGCAGACTTCCTCTGGAACACGGGCTACGCCGCGCCAGGCGACCTGGACCCCTATCCGCAGGCCAGCGCACGCAACGTAATAAGCCTGCCCTTCTTCCTCACGCAGGACGGCGACTGGACGATACTGCTGCAAAACTGCTGCACGCTGCTCTACGGCTATGACGAGTGGCCCGACATCTCCGCTAGATACGACATGCCCATGTGCGTCTACTACCACTGCGACTTCACCGCCCAGGACGACACCGAGGCCAGAGAGAGCATAGAGAAGGTCCAGGCCTTCCGCGAGCAGTACGGCTACAGCTTCGTCATGGAGAACCAGCTGGCCTCCGCCTGCGCCGCGGCGATCAACCTGACGGTGGACATAGTGGGCAACAGCGAGGAGATCTTCGACGTCGAACTCGTGGGCGCGGGACAGTCGAACCTCTTCCCGCTCTACTCGGGCAACTACCAGATCTCCACAGGCGTGCGCATCAGCTTCGGCGAGGCCATGCAGGAGCGCGACATCCGCACCGACGCCGACGTCTGGTACTGGGACGGCAGCGACCTCTACGTCGGCCTGAACCGGCCCATACGAGTCTATGAGGCCGCCGAGGGCTCCGCAGCGGAGCAGTCCGACCACATCGAGCGGATAAATCTGCCCGCCACCCTCTCGCTCCACCAGGGCGGGGCCTCCGTCACCTTCCTCGACGGCGGCTACATGGAGGTGGAGACGGCCACACCGGCCACGACGCAGTCCGCCGGCTGGACGGCGACGCAGCTTGAAGACGGCGGCACGCTCTTTTCGAAATACGGCGCGGCAAGCGCGCTCATCATAAGCTACGGAGAGTGAGAGCATGAATTCAGTAATATGCCTGCTGGAGCGGGCCGCGGCGCTCTGGGGCGGCCGCACCGCCGTCTCGGACGAGCATGAGAGCCTCAGCTATGCCGAGCTGAGAGAGCGCTCCCGCCGCGCGGCAAGCGCGATCATGGCTGCGAGCGCCGGCAGCGCGCCGGTCATGGTCTGGCTGCCCAAGAGCGCGGCGATGCTCACGGGCTTCAACGCCGCCATGTACGCCGGGCGGCCTTACGTGCCCACGGACGCAGCAGCGCCCGTGGAGCGCCTGCGCAAGATAATATCGAACCTGCACCCTTCCGCCGTCGTCACGAACGCGGAGCTCGCGGCAAATCTCGAGGGCGTGGACACCGGCGGCGCACCGGTGCTGCTCTTAGACGAGCTCACGGGTCACGCGGAGGACGCCGCCGCCGTGGACGCGGCCGTCGCCGCCGTCACGGACTCGGAGCCGGTGTACGTCATGTACACCTCCGGCTCCACGGGAGAGCCCAAGGGCGTCACCATCCCGCACCGGGGTGTCATGCTCTTCGCCCGCTGGGCGGAGGAGACCTTCGGCTGGACGCCGGAGACGGTCATCGCGAACCAGGCGCCGCTCTACTTCGACGTCTCGGTCATGGACGTCTACGGCGCGATGCGCTGCGGCGGGCACCTCATCCTCACGCCGGAGGTGCTCTTCCGCTTCCCGGTGAAGCTGCCGGAGTTTCTGAGTGAAAACGGCGTCACCAGCATCTACTGGGTGCCGACCGTTATGATAAACATCGCAAACTCCGGCGTGCTGGAGACCGTGGAGCTGCCGAAGCTGCGGAGCATCGCCTTCGCGGGCGAGGTCATGCCGAACCTGCAACTGAACATCTGGCGCCGGGCGCTCCCCGGGCGCATCTTCGCGAACCTCTACGGCCCCACGGAGACGGACGTCTGCACGGCCTACGTCGTGGACCGTGAGTTTTCGGACACGGAGCCCCTGCCCATAGGCCGTCCGCTGCCGAACATGAAGGTCATGCTGCTGGGCGAGGACGGGCACAGGGTAAGGTACGGCGAGACGGGCGAGATCTGCGTTGCGGGCTCGGGCGTGAACATAGGCTACTGGAACCAGCCGGAGCTCACGGCGCGCGCCTTCGTCACGGACCCGGAGAACGGCGCCTGGCAGGAGCGGTTTTACCGCACGGGCGACCTCGGCTGGTACAACGAGCGGGGCGAGCTGATGTTCGCCGGCCGCCGCGACGGGCAGATAAAGCTCCGCGGCAACCGCATAGAGCTCGGCGAGATAGAAAACGCGGCCCGCATGGTGGAGGGCACGGAGAACGTCTGCGCGCTCTACGACGCCGCCAAGCAGGAGATAGTCCTGTTTGTCGAGACGCAGGGCACGCTGCCCATGCGGCAGTATAACCGCGAGCTGAAGAAGTATATCCCTTCGTATATGCTGCCCCACCGCCTGGTGACGATGGAGAAGCTCCCGCATAACGCAAATGACAAAATAGACCGCGTCGCGCTCAAAAAGCTGCTGGCGGAGTGACCCGCTGCGCGCTCCGCGCGCGTATGAAAGTTTCGCCCGCCTTTTCAAAGGCGGCAGGGTCCAGGGACAGAGTCCCTGGCCGCCCGCCGCAGCGGGCGGAACTCTCTTGTGCTCATAAAAGCGCAGGAGGGGGTCTAAGGGGGAACCCTCGCCGGGGGTTCCCCCTTTTATTTACGTTTGTGCGTGTGCGCCGTTACGTTAGGTGGGGGATTGTAGCCCCTGCTGCCGTTCGACCCCATTTCTTTGGTGTTTGCCCAAAGAAACGGTGTCGAGCCGCCAAAGAAAGGCGCTTTGAAGCCTCCACATCACCCCGGTGGGCCCGCCCGCCTCTCCCATTTGGGCGTAAGCCCCAACGGGACAAATTGGTGCGTCAAGTTGATTTGTACACGTTGGGTTGACCGGGCGCTCAAGTCAGCTTGACGCAGTCGGCGGTGATGTTGGGGCTTTGTGTTCGTGGGAGAGGCGGGCGGGACCGAACTGCTGCCGTGGCGGCACCCATGGCGCTTTTCTTTGGGGCTCCACTCCCGTTTCTTTGCGCGCGAGCAAAGAAATGGGGTGGAATTGAGGACAAGCCCGGTCTAGTGCCAAATCTAACGGGGCGCGTGGACGCCTGACTTGGGGAGGGGGCGGGTGCGTATCGGGGGCTGGGCGCGCAACTTTTCTCTCGCACTGGCGTCTCAAGTGTGATATAATGCCTTGAAATACCTTTTCGCGGAGGAATACGTGATGGATGAGATAATTGCCAAGCTTGATGAATACATTCGCGAGCGCTGCGAGGTGGGCGACGACCCCGAGTACGGCCTCGACGTCAATCTCTTTGACACCGGCTTCCTGGATTCCATGGGCGCCGTCGACGTCATCATGTTCGCCGAGGAGGCCTTCGGCGTTGAGATAAGCCAGCGCGACGTCACGCTCTACCCCATGAACACCGTCAACGAGATCGCCGAGGTCGTCGGCATGAAAAAGGGGCTTTGCTGACTTATGTGGTTCCTTGAGGCGGATATCGCCCTCCGGCTGCTCGGCGGCTGCGTCCTATGGGCCGCCGCCAGCGTGCTGGCCCGAAAATACTGGTCGCAGCCCAGGCTCGAGAGCTTCCTGCCCATACTCGACCTCGCCCTGATCGCCTACGTCTCCGAGTGGCTCGCCGTCTTCTACGCGGTCTACACCGTCGTGACCTTCGGCATAGCCCACCTCGCGGGAAAGGGCAAGGGTGCCTGGAGGCAGGTCGTCTTTGTGCTCTGCTGCCTTTTGTGCGCCGTGCCCTTTTTCTACATCCGCTTCCGGGAGCTCTTCCCGGAGCTGCCGCTGCTCTTCGCCCTCACCGGCATCGCCTACAACATGCTCAAGGCCGTTGACGCCGTCTACTACGTCTACTACTCGGGCGAAAAGCTCAACTTCCTGCACTACGCAAACTATATGCTCTTTTTCCCCGTCATCACCGCCGGACCCATACTGCGCTACCGCGACTTCTCCCACAGCCTCGCGCGGCCGCAGCCCGTAAACGGCGAGAGCCTGACGCGGGATTTCAAGCGCCTCATCCGCGGCTACTTCAAAAAGGTCGTCGTCATGGCGCTGGTGAACGTCGTCCTCGCGCGCCTCGCCGCGCTCTCGCCTAGGCCCTGGTGGTCGATCGCCGCCTGCCTCGTGAGCTATCTGCTGCTCTGGCTGGACATGTCCGGATACGCCGACATCGCCATCGCCATGGGCGGTTTCCTCGGCCTCAAGGTGCCCGAGAACTTCAAAAAGCCCCTCAAGGCCGTCTCCTTCACCCAGTTCTGGCGCAACTGGCACGTCTCGCTCACCGACTGGATACGCGAGCACATCTTCGTCGTTCTCAACGGCCGGAAGCTCAACAAGTACCAGGGCGCGCTGATAGGCTTCGGCACCATGATGGTCATGGGCCTCTGGCACGGCTTCTCGCTCACCTTCGTCCTCGACGGACTCATGAACGGCAGCCTGCTCGCCATAGAGAACCTCTGCGGCATCACCACCGTCAAGCGCGGCGCGAACCGGTACTACGTCCTCTTCCGCCGCTGCGTCGTGGCCCTCGTGTTCTCGTTCACCACTATATTCTACACTCTCGATTCCACGCAGCTCCAGAACGTCCTGCGCGGTTTCGTGAGCCTGTGAGGGGGTGCGCTGTATGAAATTTGCGCGTTTCCTCAAGAGGGGCGGCTTTATCGCCGCGGTCCTCATAATAGTTCTGCTCGCCGACATAGCGCTCTCGGCCTCGGGCTTTATCCAGAAGAGCGGCTTTTTCTGGCTCAACGACTATGAGATAACCCGCCGCGACCACCCGGATGAGGTCTGGGACCGCGTCATCTTCGGCTCCTCGGAGCTCGTCTCCGCCTACCGCGAGGACCTCACCACCGCGGATTATGTAAACCTCGGCATGGACTACGGCACGGTGCGCGACCTTGTGGAGATGCTCGAGGGCGGGCACATCACCGTGGGCAGCGACCTGGTGCTGGCGCTCAACTGGGGCGCCATGTACGACGACATGGACACGAACCCGACCTACGAGTGGCACCGGAAGTGGTACGAGCCCTATTTCTACTTCCAGCGCGACCGGCTCAGCGAGTTCGTGACCGACAACCTCAAGGCCCTGCTCGGCGAGGGCGACTTCCGCCGCCGGACCTACACCCAGCAGCAGAAGGCCTTCTACTACGGCAACATGACGCAATCCGAGCTCGACGAGCGGCGCGAGAAGCTCCACGGCCTCTACTTCGAGGGCGGGACGGAGCTCTATGCGGACAACCTCGCCGCGCTGGACGAGGTCTTTGCCTTCTGCGAGGCGGAGGGCATCCGCGTGCGCGTGCTCTGGCTGCCGGAGAACCCGCTGGTGGAGCCGGAGCCGCTCGACCTCGAGCTGCGGGAGCTCTGCCGCGAAAAGAGCGAGACCGCGGGCGTGGAATTTTACGACATGACCGACGCCCTGGACGCCGGTTGCTTCTACGACACGGGGCACCTGGACTATGACTACGGCGCGGTCGTCTTTACGGAGGTGCTTGACGAATGGCTGCTTTCACAAAATGGCTGAAAAAGCAAAAGGAGAGGCCGTACTGGGAGTATCTCAGCGTCCTCGGCTACGCCGCCATGCTCCTCGCGGTCCTGGCCTTCTTCTCCGGGCACGGGGCCTTCATCTACGAGGGCTTTTGAGCCATGGACAGCGCGAGGGACAAAGGCTCCGAGGCAACGAAGTACCGCCTCGCCAAGGCCATGGAGGAATGCATGAGGACCCAGAGCGTGGAGGCCGTCACGGTGACGAACATCGCGGAAAAGTGCGGCGTCACCCGCCAGACCTTCTACCGCAACTTCCTCGACAAATACGACCTCATCAACTGGTATTTCGGCAAGCTGCTCACGCGCTCCTTCGAGCACATGGGCAGCGGCCGGACCATCGCAGAGGGGCTTGAGCGCAAGTTCGAGTACATCCGCCAGGAGCGCGTGTTTTTCACCGCCGCCTTCCGGGCCGACGGCACGAACAGCCTCAAGGAGCACGACTTTGAGGCCATCATGGCCTTCTACCTCGACGTCATACAAAAGAAAACCGGCGCCGCGCCGACGGAGGACGAGCGTTTCGCGCTCGAGCTCTACTGCCGCGGCTCCGTCGCAATGACCGTGAAGTGGGTGCTCGGCGGCATGAGGGAGGCCCCGCGCGAGATGTCGCGCCGCCTCGTCGCCGCCCTGCCCGAACAATTGTCGGAGCTTTTCGCCCGTCTGTCTTTCCTGTGAGACAGACGGGTTACATTTTTGCCCTTTTGTCACTTTACTCGGCGGGGCGGAGGGATTAAAATACACTCAGATAGTTAATAAATTAACCATATCGCCAGATATCTGAAAGGAGTAATAATCATGGCAAACCGCATCATGCTCAACGAGACCTCCTACCACGGCGCGGGCGCCGTCTCCGCCATCCCCGGCGAGCTCAAGGCTCGCGGCCTGAAGAAGCCGCTGGTCTGCTGCGGCCCCTCCATCCTCAAGCACGGCGTGGTCGCGAAGGTGACCGACCAGCTCGACGCCGAGGGCATCGCGTATGAGATCTTCTCCGACATCAAGGCCAACCCGACCATAGAGAACGTCCAGGCGGGCGTCGCGGCGTACAAGGCCGCGGGCGCGGACTGCATCGTCGCCATCGGCGGCGGCAGCCCGATGGACACCTCCAAGGCCATCGGCATCATCATCAATAACCCCGAGTTCGCCGACGTGCGCAGCCTCGAGGGCACGGCGGACACCAAGAAGCCCTGCGTGCCCATCATCGCCGTGCCGACCACCGCGGGCACCGCGGCCGAGGTCACGATAAACTACGTCATCACGGACGTGGAGCGCCGCCGCAAGTTCGTCTGCGTTGACCCGCACGACATGCCCATCGTCGCCGTCGTCGACCCCGAGATGATGGACTCCATGCCGAAGGGCCTCACCGCCTCCACCGGCATGGACGCCCTGACCCACGCCATCGAGGGCTACACCACCAAGGCCGCCTGGGAGATGACGGACATGTTCCACCTCAAGGCCATCGAGCTCATCTCCAAGAACCTCCGCGGCGCGGTCGCGGGCACCAAAGAGGGCCGCGAGGGCATGGCCCTCGGCCAGTATATCGCGGGCATGGGCTTCTCGAACGTCGGCCTCGGCATCGCCCACAGCATGGCCCACACGCTGGGCGCGGTGTACGACACGCCGCACGGCGTCGCCTGCGCGATGATGCTGCCCATCGTCATGGAGTATAACGCGGAGAGCACTGGCGAGCGCTACCGCGAGATAGCCCGCGCCATGGGCGTCCAGGGCGTGGACTCCATGAGCCAGGCTGAGTACCGCAAGGCCGCCGTCGACGCCGTCCGCAAGCTCTCCGAGGACGTCGGCATCCCCTCCAAGCTCGAGGCCCTGAAGGAGGAGGACCTGCCCTTCCTCGCCGAGAGCGCCTATAACGACGCCTGCCGCCCTGGCAACCCCAAGGACACCAGCGTCGAGGACCTCACCGCCCTCTTCCGCAAGCTGATGTGAGCAAATAATGAGAAAAGGCTCCCCGCCCGCGCGGGGAGCCTTTTTTTACTGCGAGACGGTGTATAGTGAGTAGAAGTAGCCCCGGCTCGACATCAGCTCGTCGAAAGTGCCGCTCTCGACGATGCGCCCGCCGCGGAGCACGAGGATGCGGTCGCAGCGCCGGAGCAGCGCGGCGTCGAGGCTGTGGGTGACGAGGATGCGGGTCATGCCCTCGAGGGAGAGTATGGAGTCCGTGACCTGATATGCCGTCGCGGCGTCGAGCGCGGCGGTGGCCTCGTCCACCAGCAATACCTCGGAGCGGCGCAGGAGGCTGCGTGCGATGGAGACGCGCTGCCCCTCGCCGCCGGAGAGGCCGCTGCCGTTCTCGCCGCAGAGATAGTCCCCGCCGCGCTCCGCCACGAGCGCCGAGAGGCCGGAGAGCTCTATGGCCTGCTCGACCTCCGCCTCGGGGAAGGGGCTGAACATGGTGATGTTGTCGCGGATGGAGGCGTTGAACAAAAAGACGTCCTGCTCAATGACGGAGACGAGGTCGTAGAGCGACTCGCTTTTTATCTCCCGCAGCTCGCACTCGCCGAGGCGTATCTCGCCGGAATAGTCGGCGTGCGAGGCCATCAGCAGGCGCAGCAGGGTTGACTTGCCGCTGCCGGAGGCGCCGACCACGGCGCAGCACTCGCCGGGGCGGAAGCTCGCCGTGATATCGTGCAGCACCTCGCAGCCCGGCTCGTAGCCGAAGGAGACGTGCCGGAGCTCTATGCCCTGCCCGAGCCTGGCCGGTAAAGCGCCCCCGTCGCGCACGCCGCCGGAGAGCGCAGCGGAGAGCTTGTCGGTGAGCGCGAGCCCCGCCTTCATCGCGGCGAGCTGTTCCGGGAACTCGCTGATGGGCGTTATGACGTATGCCGTGAGCGTTATGAAGACTATCAGCACGCCCGGCGTGATGCCGCGGCCCGAGAGCGCCAGCCACGCGCCCACAAAAAAGACGCCGAGCTGGGCCGTGACGCCCGCAAGGGAGCCGAGCGCGCCGATGAGGGTCACGAGTCGCCGCTTACGGCACTTAGCCCGCTCCACCCCGGCGTTCCCGCGGGCGAAGAGCGCCGCCATCGCCGCCTCGGCCTTGAAGCTCTTGATGACCGAAAAGCCGCCGAGGCTGTCCCGGAGCGAGGACGTGAGCGCGCCGTTGAGATCCGAGACCGTGCGCTCCGCCCACTCCACCCGGTCCCCGGCGGCGAGGGAGGCCGCGATGGGCAGCGCGAAGAAGGCGCAGGATATGACCGTCAGCAGCGGGCTGTACGCGAGCATCATCACGAGCGCGCCCAGGGCGAGGACGGCGTTGGAGGCCAGGGAAAAGAGCCCCTCGAGACAGCCGCGCTCCACGCTTGCCGCGTCGTTTGAAAAGGCGGAGAGGTACACGGCACTGTCCTCGCCGGAAAAGGCTGCAATGCTCTTTTGCGTCAGGAGCTCGAAGGCGCGGTCCTTGTACTGCCGCATCGCCCGCTCCAGAAAGCGCGGCTTGGCGTAGTATTCAAGCGCCTTTACGGCGGCGATGAGCAAGAATATGAGGCCGATGTCGAGCGCGAGCTCCCCGAGACCGGGCGCGCCGGGGACGCCGGAGACGGCGTCTATCATCTGCTGCAGGACGCGGGCGATGAGCAGGTTCAGCCCAGCGGTGAGCAGCGAGGCGCCCAGGGCCAGGGCAAAGTTCAGCCGGTTCCCGCGGAAAAACTGTGCGCGGAGCGGCGCGGATTCACTCTTCACGGCGCACCTTCTCCCAGAGCGCGGAGAGCGCGGCGTCCTCCAGCTCCGCCATGAACTTCTCGACGCCGGCGAGCGCCGTCTCGCCCAGGTCGTCCACCGAGGAGGCCACCGTGTCCGGGGCGACAAAGCGCAGCCGTGTCACGTCGCAGCTCGGCGCGGCGTCAAAGCGCAGCGCTATGTCCCGCGCGCGGCGGAGACTCTCCCCGGCGCCCTCCGCGCCCCCAAGCTGCATCAGGGCCTCGGCCCGGATGGCCAGCAGCGCGGCCTCGCCCTTGTTGAGGAAATTCGGCTCCCCGGGCTTCGCGAGGCCGGGGTAGAAGGCCAGCGCCCAGTCCAGCAGCGCGAGCGCGCCATCGTAGTCCCCGCGCTTGAAATAGACGTTGACATAGCCCGTGACCACCTGCATGTGCGTCACGGCGAGGTCGAGCAGCGCCCTGGTGAGATGCTGCTCCGCGGCGTCCGGGTCGTCCGCGTCGGCGGCGAGCGTCTTGCCGATGAGCGCGTCGTTCAGTTGGCAGGGGTTGTGCGCCTTCAGGAGCTCTATGCCCTTTTCCGGCTCGCCGAGCGAGATGTGGACGCCTGCCATGGCGCGGTAGAGCGTCGTCTCGCTGATGTCCGGGTCCTGGTTCTGCGCGATGAGGCGGCAGGCGCGGCGATAGAGCTCCAGCGCGCGCCGCAGCAGCCCGGCGTCCCCCGAGCTGATGCCGCGCACGTCGTAGTTCTCCGCGGCGTAATAGGCGACCTCAAAGCAGTTCGGCCAGCGGCGGAGCGCAGCCTCCGCCTCCTCCAGCGCGCCGTTCTCGCGGTCGTGGACGCGGGCCTTGAGCCGGGACACGGTCTCCGACTGCCCGCCGCGGAGCTCAAAGCCCGTCAGCGCGTCTATGGACACATCGAAGAGCTCCGCCATGTCCGCGATGAGGCCCAGCTCCGGCGTCGCCGCGCCGCGCTCCCACTTGGAGACCGCCGCAAAGCTCACGCCCAGCGCCTCCGCCAGACGCTCCTGCGTCATCCCGGCCGCACGCCGCAGCGCACCTATGTTCTCAGAAAGTGAAAGTCTCATTTCGCACCTCCGTTGTGCGCTTATTTTATCATCGCACGCCGAAAATAACAGGCCCCGGAGGTGTAGTTTGTACAAAAGTTTTTGAACCGGCGGTTCAATCGCCGCTTTTGCTCAGAGTATTCACAAAAAAACTCCCCGCCGGGAGGGCGGGGAGTTTTCTTCTTGCGTTCAGCCGGTCACGGAGGTGTCCGTCGTGCCGGTGCCGGGGTCGGTGACAGTGGTGCCGGGGGACGTTGTGCCCGAGGCGTCGGTCCCGGTAGAGCCGGTGTCCGTTGTTCCGGAGCCCGTGCCCGCGGCGCCGGAGGCGTCGGTGCCGGTCGAGCCGCTGTCGGTGGAACCGGTGCTTGTGCTCGTGCTGGTGCTCGTCTTCGGGGTGTTGTCGTAGAAGGAGTCTGCCCCGCCGGCGATATAGCCGGTGGTGGAGTAGAAGCCCGAGGTGTAGGAGTGGACGAGGATGTTCACGTTCGCCTCGGTGACGTCCTTGTCGTAGGGGTTGAGATAGTCGTTGACCATCTGCAGCCACTCTTGGATGTTGATGGAGACGTAGGAGAGGCCCTTCACGCTGTCGCCATAGTTGCCGGGCAGGGTGTAGAAGTGGATGTCCTCGCTCTTGCACTGCAGGAACTGCCGCGCGAAGAAGGCGATGTTCTCGGCGGAGAGGTTGGTGTCCACGTTGTTGACGAAGATGTCGATGAAGGTGGGCAGGTTCGGGATGTTGCCGAGGGTGAGCATCTGGCTGGCGACGGACTTGAGGAAGTCCTGCTGCGTGCCTATGCGGCCGATGTCGGCGGTGGCATAGCCGGAGCGGAAGCGCACGACCTTGAGCGCCTCCTCGCCGTCAAGGTGCTGCTCACCGGCGGGGATGCTTATATAGAGGTCCTGGGACGGGTCGTAGTAGTTCATGTCCACGGGCACGTTATAGTCCACGCCGCCGATGGCGTCCACGAGCTGGACAAAGGCGTTGAGGTCCACGACCGCGTAGCAGTCTATCTGGAAGCCGAGGATGTCCTTGAGGCCGTCCATGAGCCGGTCGATGCCGTTGCCGCCGTTGTTGATGCCCGCGGCGTAGAGCGTGTTGACCTTCTTGACCGACCAGGAGACGTTGACCATCGTGTCGCGGGGGATGCTGACGACGTTGATCTCGTGCGTCTTGGTGTCCATGCGGCCGATCATCATGGTGTCCGTGTTGTAGCCGACCTTGTCGAGACCGACGACGAGGAAGGTGTACATGTTCTCATTGAGCGAGGCGGGCGCGCCGGCGTCGGGGTCCTCGGTGGGCTGAGCGCTGGGCGAGGCGCTGACGTCGCCGTCGGGGGAGACGCTGGGCGCCGTCGGGTCCACCAGGCCGCCGCCCGGCCTCTCGGGGGGCTTCTCCCATATCATATACGCCGCCACGGCGCCGAAGACCAGCACCAGAATGACGCAAATCACTATCGCAGCCTTGGAGCCCCGCCTGGCTGCCCGGCGTCCCTTTTCCCCGGCGGCCTCCCGGCTGCGGTCTTTCTCTCTGTTCACTATATAAGCACCCCTTTTGTTTTCTTCAGGTGTATTGACTGGAGTCGGACATATTTTGTTCCGGCAGAGCGCATGATAACACAAAAAATTCACACAGTCCAGCGGTACTTTGTGAACATTTGGCCGCGCGCCTTGACAGCGTGGCCGCACAGTGCTTTAATGTAACCATTCTGAAACTAAAGTTACTATTACTGGGAGACGAGAACATGAGCGAGGAAAACAAGGCCCCGGTCAAAGAAAAAAGCGCAAGGCAGCCGAAGGCCAAGCCCATAAAGACCAAGGAGGCCGCGCCGCGCCGCCGCGAGCGGCCCATAGACGCGAAGGACGTGTTCGCGCCCGGCGCCGAGAGCGGCGAGGCCGGGATGAACGACATCTTCCGCATGCGCCTCGCATACCTCATGAACGGCAACAACGCCCAGGGCAAGGCCGTCAACATACAGGAGCTGGCCGACGCCGTCGGCGTCTCGCGGCCCGCGATACGCAAATACCTCAAGCCCAAGGGCGGCGCGGCGACCACGCCCTCGGCCGCGACGGTCTGCGCCATAGCGCGCTATTTCGGCACGACGCCGGACTTCCTGCTCGGCTTCGACACGCCGGACACGGAGGCGGGCCGCCGCGCGCTGGAGAGCGACTACTACAACGCCCTCGGCCTCAACCAGCGGACGATAGACCGCCTGCGCAGCCTGAGGGAAAAGCGCGCGGACGAGCGCTTGAGCGAGCGCGCCGCGGCGCTGATGGCCATGCTGGACCGCCTCATCTGCGACTTTGCCGAGGACGCGGAGGAGCTGCTAAAGACAAAATAAAAAAACGCCCCCGCCGCGGAACCTTTCCGGGCGGGGGCCGTCTTGTCATTGTGCCGGGGGAGTGTAGCCGAGCTTGAGTCCGGGGATGCGGGCCTTGAGCAGGGCCTGGGCATGGTCCACGTAGCTCTCGATCTCGGTGTACACCGCGGCGAGCTCCTTCCCCTCGTGGCAGACAACGAGACGGAAAGTGTTCAGATCCATCTTGCCGCAGCATACATGCGTCGCACAGGCCACGACCCTGGTGAAGGCGTGGTCTATCTGGTCAAGGGGGATGCAGTAGCGCCTAAGACCGCCGTCGCGGTAATAGAGCGCCTTTTGCCCGACTCTGAAGGGGCCGGTCCTGTCGGCCGTGAGATAGTCAGCCGCCAGCTCCGGATCGCTTATCCGCTCGCCCCCCGGGGTGTAGAGCCTGATGTTCTTAGCTTCCGCCATGTCGCTTCCTCCCAAACAATAATGATTACTATTACTGATTTGACTATAACATAGCTTCTGGCAGTTTGCAAGAGGGAAGTTGTATTTTCTTTAAAAAGTGTTATACTGGCGAAGTCCGGAGGCTCGCTCCGGCGGTCTTTTGGAGGTAACAGGTCTTGAAGAAGCTCATCTCGGCGTTTTTTGACAAGAGGTTTTTGAAGTTCTGTCTGGTCGGCGCGGCGAACACGCTGGTCGGTGCGGGAGTCATGTTTTTGCTGTACAATGTCGCGTACTGCTCATATACGTTCTCGTCCGCGATGAACTATGTCGTGGGCAGCGTGCTGAGCTATTTCCTCAACAAGCACTTCACCTTTGAGGTGAGGGAGTACAGCGCCAGCCAGGTGCTGCGCTTTATCGTGAACATCGCGGTGTGCTACGCCGTGGCCTACGGGCTGGCCAAGCCATTTGCGGTCTGGCTGCTCTCGGACGCCTCGGTGAAGGTGCAGGACAACGTGGCGATGCTGGTGGGCATGGTGGTGTTCACGGGATTGAACTACATCGGCCAGCGCTTCTTCGCCTTTGCGAAAAAAAGCCCGGAAAATGGGGACAAGCCCCTTGACAAAACTGACAAAAGCTGATAAATTACTATGGCGTTCCAAAGACAGCAGGCTGCGATGAGCGGAAGACCTGCCGAGGACGGCCATCAGCTTTATCATGCGTGATAGCTTTCTGCCTCCGTGTTCTTTGACGCGGGGGTTTTATTTTTGGGCGCGACGATACTTCCGGAGGTGAAGAAGGAAAAATGCCGAATGCAAGAGTTCTCAGCGAGAAGCAGGCGATAGTCGAGGAACTGACCCGCCGTCTCAGCTCCGCGAGCGCGGGTGTGTTCGTGGACTACAGGGGCATCACGGTCGCCGAGGATACGCAGCTTCGCCGTGAGCTGGCGCAGAACGCCGTGCAGTACAGCGTCGTGAAGAACACCCTGACGAAGTTTGCCATCGACAAGGTCGGTCTGGAGGGGATAGACCCCGTCCTGAACGGCACCACGTCCATGGCCACCAGCGAGGGCGATCCGATCGCGCCCATCCGCATCATCAGCGAGTACTCCAAGAAGATGGGGGACAGGTTCAACATCAAGGCCGCCTTCATGGACGGCAAGGTGCTTGACGCGCAGGAGATCGAGGAGATCGCCGCGCTGCCTTCCAAGGACGCGCTGTATGCCAAGGTGCTCGGCACCATGCTCGCACCCATCACCAGCCTGGCCGTTGTTCTGGGCCAGATAGTCGAGAAGTCCGGCGGCTCCGTCGAGAGCGCGGACACCGCGGAGGCCGAGGCCCCCGCCGCCGAGTGATCTCGGTACATTCAATTCTGATATTCAGGAGGAAATAACAATGGCCAGCGAAAAAGTCACCGCCATGATCGAGGAGATCAAGGCCCTTTCCGTTCTCGAGCTCGCGGAGCTCGTCCATGAGCTTGAGGATACCTTCGGCGTCTCTGCCGCCGCTGTCGCGGCTCCTGCCGCCGGCGCCGCCGCCGCTGCCCCGGCCGCCGAGGAGAAGACCGAGTTCGACGTCATCATGAAGAGCTTCGGCTCCGAGAAGATCAAGGTCATCAAGGAAGTCCGCGCCATCACCGGCCTGGGCCTCGCCGAGGCGAAGGCTCTTGTCGAGGGCGTGCCCGCCAAGATCAAGGAGCAGGTCTCCAAGGACGACGCCGAGGCTCTCAAGAAGCAGCTCGAGGCTGTCGGCGCCGAGGTCGAGCTTGCCTGAGAAAACCCCAGTTAAATAGGCAAAATCTCAAACGCCGCGGGCATTTGCCCGCGGCGTTTTCGTCATTTTCACCAAAAACCTGGGCATTAAAAACGCATCAAGGATGCACGCAGGTGCATAAAGATAGCGATAAGATATGGCCATCTCGATTGAAAGAGCGAATTTCCTCCTTTATAATCGCTTTGCCGGGCGTGGAAAACCCGGTTGGGAGTGACTTAAAAGGAGGAAAAAACATGGAACACAAACGCGGAAACTGGGGGAGCAATTTCGGCTTCCTCATGGCCGCGGTCGGCTCTGCGGTCGGCCTCGGCAACCTGTGGGGCTTCCCGTACAAGATGGGCGCAAACGGCGGCTTTGCATTTCTGATAGTGTATCTGCTGCTGGTGCTGTTCGTCGGCTTCGTCGTCATGGTGGGCGAGCTGGCGCTGGGACGCAAGTCCGGCCTCGGCGTCGTCGGCACCTACAAAAAGCTCTCCAAGGAAGTGCGCTGGCTCGGCTGGCTGGGCATAGCCTCCGCCTTCCTCATCATGAGCTTCTACACCGTCCTCGGCGGCTACGTCACGAAGTACATAGTCGTCAACCTCGGCGACATCTTCGGCGCATCCTGGGGCAGCAGCGGCCTCGCCGCGGGCGACCTCTTCAACGGCCTGCTCACGAACCAGGCGGAGTCCATCATCTACAGCGTCATCTTCCTCGCGCTGACCTGCCTCATCGTCATGGGCGGCATCTCCGGCGGCATCGAGAAGTTCACAAAGTACGCATGCCCGCGCTCTTCGTCATGCTGCTCGTCGTCATCATCCGCTCTGTGACCCTGCCCGGCGCCGGCGAGGGCCTGCGCTTCATGCTCTACCCGAACCTCGAGCCGCTCAAGGAGGACTTCATGGCCGTCATATCCTCGGCCGGCGGGCAGATGTTCTTCTCGCTCTCCCTCGGCATGGGCGCCATGATAACCTACGGCTCCTATCTGCAAAAGAAGGAGAACCTTGAGAAAAACGCCCTCATCGTCGTCTGCTCCGACACGCTGGTCGCCGTCATGGCCGCCTTCGCAATCCTGCCCGCCGCCATCGCGCTCGGCGGTGAGGACGCCGCCATGTCCGGACCGAGCCTGCTGTTCGTGACGCTGCAGGACGTGTTCGCCGCCATGGGCAGCTTCGGCCCCGTGTTCGGCCTCATCTTCTACATACTCGTCTTCATCGCGGCCATCACCTCCGCCATCTCCCTGGTCGAGGTCGTGACCACCTTCTACATGGATAAGGCCCACGCCAAGGGCCAGCCCGGCAACCGCAAGAAGTACACCATCCTCACCTGCCTCGCCATCCTCGTGCTCGCCGTCATCGTCGCGGCCGACGGCCTCGGCTCCAACGGCCTGTGGCAGCCCCTCGGCTACTGCTGGCTCGACTTCATGGACCTCTGGTCCGAGGGTATCATGATGCCTCTCGGCGCGCTGTTCATGTGCATCTTCATCGGCTACGAGTACAAGGTCGAAAACATCGCCGAGGAGATAGAGCAAAACGGCAACGTCTTCCGCACCAAGAAGGTCTACGCCGTCTGCTGCAAGATCGTTGTGCCCCTGGCCATGTTCCTCGTGCTCTTCGGCCAGCTGCAGAGCTTCGGCATCATCAAGTAAACGTTCCTCTCCCACCATATTTCCAGGCGGCCGTCTCTCCCGGACGGCCGCCGTCGCTTTGCCCTTTGTGGTTGACTTGAAACTTTGGCTGTGATATCCTGTTGACATAATATCGAGCAGGAATGGAGAAGCCGATATGTCAAAAGAACGCAAATTTTCCGCCGGGCAGCTGCTCGGCGAGGGCATACGCAGGCTCGGGCGCGAGGAGCTCATCGCACTGGCGCTGGAGATCTGTGCGGACGCCGCGGACTGCGGCGCGGAGTTTCACGGGAACATACACCCGGGCAACATCAGCCGGGGCGAGGGCGGCGCGGCCCTGGGCCCGAGGGCGGACCATGAGCCGGGAGACTGGTCGACGGACGAGCTGGAGTACATGGCTCCGGAGCTCTTCTGGAACGGCACGGCGACGGCGGCGGCGGACGTGTATTCGATCGGCCTGCTGCTGTTCGCGGGCGTGACGGGGGGACTGCTGCCCTTCTTCAAGCGCGCACCGGAGAACATGACGAACGAGATGCGCGCCTCGGCGCTCAGGCGCAGGATGAACGGGGACGAGATAAATATACCCGCCGCGGCGGGGGAGAAGCTCGGACCGGTCATGGCGAAGTGCCTGCGGTTCGAGGCGACGGAGCGCTATGCGGACACGAAGGAGCTGGCGGAGGCGCTGCGCCCCTGCGTGGGCGAGGGCGACGCGAAGGCCATGGAGATGTTCGGCAAGCCGGAGCGGGAGCTGAGCGAAGTTGAGCGGATGATGGCGGGCATACTCGCGCGCCTGGAGCCGGGCGAGGAGCCGCCGGAGGAGCCCGAGACCCCGGCGTCAGCCGAGCCTCCGGTACCGCCCGAGCCGCCGGAGCCGCCCGCGGCGCCGGAACCGCCTGCGGAGGAGCCCAAGCGCCGCCACCCGAAGGTGGAGCTGCCGCCGGTGCAGCCGGTGGAGCCGCCGAAGCCGACGGGCCCGCGGCCGGAATACAAGGTCGACCGCGACTTTGAGGAGCGCGCGATACAAGAGCGCGAGTCGAAGCCGAAGAAGAGCCGCAAGCCGGTGCTGATAGTGCTGGCCATCTGCGCGGTGATCGTGATAGCGGCGCTGGCGGTGAGCTTCTTCCTGCCCGGCGACGGCGCGGAGCAGGAGAGCACGCCTCCCGAGAGCGGCGCGCCTGTGACGGACAACGTTGTCGTCCCGCCGGCCTCGGCGTCCGCGGAGCCCGAGACGACGCCGACTCCCACGCCTACGCCCACCCCGACCCCGAGCCCCACGCCGACGCCGGAGTCTACATATGAGGTGACGCTGTCGAACGTGAGCTGGGAGCAGGCCGAGGCGCTGTGCGAGAGCAAGGGCGGCCACCTGGCCGTGATCTCGGATGCGGACGAGCTGGCGAAGGTGACCAAGCTGGCGGAGGACGCGGGCGCGACGTTCGTGTGGATAGGCCTGCGCCGGGTGAACGGCGAGCTGAGCTGGGTGACGGGCGAGAGCGTGGACTACTACGCCTGGGGCCCGGGCGAGCCCTCGGTCAAGGATACGGACGGCACGGCGGAGGACTATGTGCTGCTGTGGCATACGAGCACGGGCTGGATCTATAACGACTGCCGCAACGACCCCGCCTCGGCCTACCCCTCCGCATACAGCGGCAAGATCGCCTACGCCTGCGAAATTGACCCCGAATAATCTCACTCGCGCTTCGCGCGTTTAAAAGTTTCGTCCACCTTTTCAAAGGTGGTGGAGTCCAGAGG
>UMHQ01033928.1_pt1 | contig 39937 bp, 30 predicted proteins | sample 1965531 | NCBI WGS metagenome assembly UMHQ01 (sample SAMEA4836098, study PRJEB28245) | human gut metagenome | biome: gut microbiome; material: fecal sample | place: Denmark | collected 2008 | reverse complement strand
CTGAGCTCGCAGTCGTTGTTCTTGAGCCAGTTCCAGGTCTGGGCGTCAGTGCGCCCGACGCCGGTAAGCGTGAGAGCCATCTAGCCGATCGCCCCTTCCATCTCGAGCTTGATGAGGTTGTTCATCTCGACGGCGTACTCGAGCGGCAGCTCCTTCGAGACCGGGTCGGCAAATCCGTTCACGACCATCGTGCGGGCCTCCTGCTCGGAGCAGCCGCGGCTCATGAGGTACATGACCGTGTCGTCGGAGATGCGGCCGATCGTGGCCTCGTGGCCCACGCTGGCCGTGGCGTTCCTCACGTCCATGGCCGGGATGGTGTCCGAGCGGCTGATGTCGTCGAGCATGAGCGAGCTGCAGCTCACGGAGGCCTTCGCGCGGTCGGCCTTCTTCGTCACCACGACGGAGCTGCGGAATGTCGAGATGCCGCCGCCCTTGGAGAGCGACTTGGTGTCGACCGAGGCGCGCGTGTCGGGCGCGGCGAGCGTCACCTTGCAGCCCGTGTCGAGGTTCTGCGTGGCGCCGGCGAACGTGATGCCGGTGAACTCGCAGCTCGCGCGCGGGCCCACGAGCAGACTCGAGGGGTAGAGGTAGGAGACGTGGCTGCCGAACGAGCCCGAGACCCACTCGACCTTGCCGTCCTCCTCGACGCGCACGCGCTTCGTGTTGAGGTTGTACATGTTCTTCGACCAGTTCTCGATGGTCGAGTAGCGAAGCCTGGCGCCCTTGCCCACGAACAGCTCCACGGCGCCGGCGTGCAGGTTGGCCACGTTGTACTTGGGGGCGGAGCACCCCTCGATGAAGTGCAGGTCGGCACCGGGCTCCACGATGATGAGCGTGTGCTCGAACTGTCCGGCGCCCGCGGCGTTCAGGCGGAAGTAGCTCTGCAGCGGGAAGTCGAGCTTCACGCCGGCGGGCACGTAGACGAACGAGCCGCCGCTCCACACGGCGTAGTGCAGTGCGGCGAACTTGTGGTCGGTCATGGGGATGAGCGTGCCGAAGTGCTCGCGGATCATGTCCTCGTAGCCCGAGTGCATGGCGTCCTCGACCGTCGTGTACACCACGCCGGACTTGGCGACCTCGTCCTTCATGTTGTGGTAGACGATCTCGGAGTCGTACTGGGCGCCCACGCCCGCCAGGCTCGTGCGCTCGGCCTCGGGAATGCCGAGGCGCTCGAACGTGTCCTTGATGTCGTCGGGCACGTCGTCCCAGCTCTCGGCCTGCTTGGCGCCACTGGCCACGTAGGTGGAGATCGTGCTCATGTCCAGGCCGCCGATGGCCGGGCCCCAGTTCTTGGGCATCTCCATGCGCTCGTAGGTCTCGAGGGCCTTGAGGCGCATCTGCAGCATCCAGTCGGGCTCGTCCTTCTTGCGGCTGATCTGCTCGACGATGTCGCCGGACAGGCCGTCGGCGAAGCGCTCGTAGCCCTTCTCGGACTTCACGAAGTCATACATGCTGCGGTCGACGTCGGCCACGTCGGCGCGCTTGCGCTCGGGCTGCTCGGCCGTGGCGTCGGCGGCGATGTTCTCGCGCTCCATCTGCTACGCCTCCGCCTTCTCGAGCGAGGCCTCGGCCGCCTCGTAGCGCTCGAAGCCGTTCGCATCGATTTGGTCGATGAGCTCGGGGCCGCCGTCTGCGACGAGGTGGCCGCGCACCATGACGTGCGTGCGGTCCACGTCGACGCGCTCGAGGATGCGCGTGTTGTGCGTGATGATGAGCAGGGCGCCGCCGCACTGCTCGCGGTAGGCCGTGATGCCTCGCGAGACGACGGACAGGGCGTCGACGTCAAGGCCGGAGTCGGTCTCGTCGAGGATGGCGAGCTTGGGCTGCAGGAGCAGCAGCTGCAGCATCTCGACCTTCTTCTTCTCGCCGCCCGAGAAGCCCACGTTGAGCTCGCGGGTGAGGTAGGAGGAGTCCATGTCGAGCTGCTCGCACAGCTCGCCCACGCGGCGGCGGAACTGCTTGGCCGTCATCTTGAGCTCGGGGCGCTTCTGGCAGATGGTGCGCAGGAAGCTGTACAGCGGCACGCCGGGGATCTCGACGGGCGCCTGGTAGGAGAGGAAGATGCCCGCGAGCGAGCGCTTGTCGGGCGTGGCGTCGGTGAGGTCGGCCCCGTCGAACTCAATGGTGCCGGCCGTGGTGCGGTAGATCGGGTCGCCCATGATGACGTGGCCGAGCGTGGACTTGCCGGCGCCGTTGGGTCCCATGAGGACGTGGCACTCGCCGGCGTCCACGGCGAGGCTGACGCCGTGCAGGATGGGCTTCTCGTCGGCGCTTGCGCTCACGCCGCTAATGTTAAGGAGGTGTTCCATTTCTTGTCCTTACCTTGCTTGAGGAAAGAGCCTTGTCGATAATACCCCACCGGAAGTGGGATTATCCCGAGGAAGGCGTTTTGCGTGGATAAGTGGACGAGATTTGGCAAGGCGATTGGCTCTCACATGCCCTTCATCGCGCCTCTGTGCGTGCTGGCCGGCGTGATGATTCCGCAGGTGTTTGGCGTCACCGAGCACGTGGTGCCCGTCCTGTTCGCCATCATGACGTTCCAGGGGTCGCTCAACAACAACTTCCGCTCGGTGGCCGAGCAGTTCCGCCACCCCAAGAACATGCTGTTCGTGCTGGGGCTTTCCATCGTCGTGATGCCCATCGTGGCCCATGCGATCGCAAGCCTCATCTTTGGCGGCGACCCCAACCTCGTGACGGGCGCCACGCTCGAGTACTGCGTGCCGGTGGGCGTCGTGAGCTTCATGTGGTGCGGCATGTACGGCGGCGACCTGTCCCTGGCGCTCGCCTGCATCCTCGTGTCCACCGTGCTGTCGCCCTTCACGATCCCCGTTTCGCTCAAGCTGCTGCTGGGCGCCACCGTGCAGGTGGACGTGCTGGGCATGATGTCCAACATGGTGTTCATGATCGCCCTGCCCGCCGTCGCCGGCATGCTCGTGAACGAGCTCACGCACGGCTGGGGCCACAAGACGCTCTCGCCGGTGATGTCGCCGGCGGTGAAGGTCCTGCTCATGCTCATCATCGCGTCCAACTCCTCGCAGATGAGCGACTACGTGCGCCACCTGACGCCCGAGCTTTTGGGCATGGCGCTGTTTATCCTGGTCTACGCGTCGTGCGGGTTTGCGACGGGACTTCTCATCGCCCGCGCCCGCGGCCTTTCGCGTGACCGCCTCGTGACGTCGTGCTTCTGCTCGGGCATCCGCAACATCTCGGCCGGCGCGGTGCTTGCCGCGCAGTTCTTCCCCGGCGAGGTGGTGTTCCCCGTCATGATGGGGACGCTCTTCCAGCAGGTGCTCGCGGGCGTGTTCGGCTCGGTCATCAACCGCGTCGCCGGCGAGGCGAGCGAGACGGCGTAGCGGGTTCGTTTGCCCGCGTGTGGTTGCGGGTGCAGGTTGTACAGATTTGCGCGAATGACGCATCCGTGCGCTTTTGCACCGCTCGTTTGAGGCAAACGTGCGGATGTGCGCGCTTTCGGGGGCGCGGGGCGTACATATCCGCACGTTCGAGGCGTTCGTGTGCGCAGATATGCACGTTTGCCTCAAACGCGCACGAGTTCTCGACCCAACGCCCCGCGCAACCGCTCGCCGATGGAAAAGCGTTCGAAACACAATGGACAATCCGCTGCTTATCGGCACGTAAATTCACAACGCATCCACAAATGCGCACGAAATCGTGAACATTTTCCTACGCTCACCGACAATTTAACGCCGCCTACCGTTTGCGTAGAAATATCAACCGTTTGCCTATTTCTCGAAAACAAGGGTTCCCCTCATTTTCAGAGGCTCCTATCGTGTGCGACCGAAAGGCGTGCGCCTGCGCCGGAAGGGGGCTTCCGGGCATGCCCACGCACAGGCTCGAAAGGGGAGAGACATGGCCTTCGACTTCAGCGGCAAGACCGCGATTGTCACGGGTGGCACCCAGGGCATCGGCCTTGAGATCGCCAAGGGCATCGTCGAGGGAGGTGGCCACGTCGTGCTCATCGCCCGCAGCAAGGACAAGGGCGAGGCGGCCGTGGCCGCGCTCGGCGAGGGCAACCACTTCTATCAGCTTGACGTCTCCGACACGGCCAAGGCCCGCGAGACGGTCGAGCAGATCTTCACGGAGGTGCCGGGCGTCAACATTCTCATCAACTGCGCCGGCGTCATCTCCACGAAGAAGTTCGACGAGATCGACGACGCCGAGTGGACGCGCACGATCAACATCAACCTCAACGGCGTCTTCACGATGATGTCCGCCGTCTACCCGCACTTCAAGGCAGCCCACGCCGGCACGATCGTCAACGTGAGCTCCGTTGCCGGCAAGATCGGCGGCGGCCTTCTGGGCACCGCGGCCTACGCCAGCTCCAAGGCCGGCGTCAACGGCCTCACGAAGGCGGTCGCCAAGGAGGGCGGCAAGTTCGGCATCCGCTGCAACGCCGTCTGCCCGTCGCTCACCCTCACGGACATGACCTCGATCCTGTCCGACGAGAACTCCCAGCGCATCATCAACGGCATTCCCCTGGGCCGCGCCGCCCAGCCGAGCGAGCCGGCTCAGATGGTGCTGTTCTTCGCCTCTGACCTCGCGAGTTTCGTCAACGGCGAGATCGGCGACTGCGACGGCGGCATCGTCCTCGACGGGTAATCGCGTCTCTGTCGCAATCCCTGGCCGCGCCCGCAGCGCCGGACGCGGCCGTCTTTTTGCTCTTGTAAGGGCGGGTGGCGCACGGCCTCCCGCGAAGCGCGCCCCGGGCGCCCGAAGGCCCCGCACCGCGCGTGCGTTTGAAAGCGAGTACTGCATATGAGTGAAACCACTGCGGTGGAGGAGAAGAAGCCCTTCTTCAAGATGAACTCCATCCCCGGCGCCACGATCCTCGTGCCGCTGCTTCTGGGCTGCCTGCTGAACACGCTGTTCCCCGACCTGTTCTCCACGCTTGGCAGCTTCACGCTCGGCATGACGCAGAACGGCGTGAGCCCGCTCGTCGGCGCGTTCCTGCTGATCGTAGGCACCACGATCTCGTTCAAGAGCGCGCCTGCCGCCGCCGCGCGCGGCGCGATCATCATCATCGTGAAGCAGGTCGTCGTCATTGCCGTGGCGCTTCTCGTGCTTGCCACGGGCAACAACTTCTGCGGCCTGTCCGCCATGGTGATCCTGGCCGCATGCACCGGTGCCAACAACGCCATGTACGCCGGCCTCATGGGCACGATGGGCAACGAGGCCGAGCGCGGCGCCGTTGCCATCACGACGCTCGTCGTGGGCCCGCCCGTCACGATGATCGTGCTCGGCGCCGCCGGCCAGGCCTCCATCGGCTGGACGCTCGTCGGCGCCATCCTGCCCATCGTCGTGGGCATCATCCTGGGCAACGTCTTCCCGAGCTTCAAGAAGATGATGGCCCCGGCGCTCACCGGCGTCATCGTGCTCACGTTCTTCGCCATGGGCTCAACCATGACGTTTGGCCAGCTCATCGCCGGCGGCGTGCCGGGCATCCTGCTTGGCGTCATCTGCTCGGTGGTCTTCGCCATCCCGACGGTGATCGTCGACCGCCTCACGGGTGGCACGGGCACGGCCGGTGCCGCCATCTCGAGCTGCGCCGGCGCCAACGTCGCGACGCCTGCCGCCATGGCCGCCACGGACGAGGGCCTGTACGGTGGCGAGGTCCTGGCCGTCGCCACGGCCCAGGTTGCCGCCTGCGCCATCGTGACCGCCATCCTGACGCCCATCGTCACGAGCTGGGTCCACAAGCACTTCGAGGCCCAGGACGCCAAGAAGGCTGCCGCCACGGCATAGCCCCGCGCCGCCTTTGAGCTCGTCTCGCGCCCGTCACCCATTCGGTGGCGGGCGCTTCCTGTTTTTATCTGCGTACTTGCGGAGGCCGGGCCCTGATTGAGTCCGGCTTTGGCCCAAATGCGGTCGTAAGTACGCAGATGCCATGGCAATCGAACGCCACGTGAACGCTCCGTGGGCGCCCGGCGGCGGCTCAATTCGTGTCCGATGCCTGCGCTATTCTCATGTGGCAGACAACCGACGGGGGAGCTTCCAACCACATGGCCTTCGTACACCTTCACAATCACACCGACTACTCCATGCTCGACGGCGCCACGCGCGTCTCGGACATGGTCAAGCGCGCCGTAGACCTCAAGATGCCGGCCGTGGCCATCACGGACCACGGCTACATGTACGGCGTCCCAGACCTGGACCTGGAGTGCGCCAAGTACAACCACCAGCAGGCGGACTGGCAGCAGTGGTTCCATGACAAGGAGAACTACGAGAAGGGTCGCGAGATCGTCGAGCCGGATGCCGAGAAGGACCCGGTGGCCCACGCCCAGTGGGAGATAGACGTCGCCGCCCATGACGCGGGCCAGGACCTCGACGAGGTGAAGCCCCGCCCGCTCGTGAAGCCCATCTTTGGCTGCGAGGCCTACTTCACGCCCGACGACTCGCTCTCGCGTGACCACAAGCCCGAGCTCTACCACATGATCCTGCTCGCCAAGAACCAGACGGGCTACGTCAACCTCATGCAGATGATGAGCGACGCGGCCGTCCGCGGCTTCTACTACAAGCCCCGCACCACGCTCGAGATGCTGCGCGCCCACTCCGAGGGCATCATCGCCACGGCGGCGTGCGTCTCGGGCATCGTGCCGCGCTCCATCCTGCGCGGCCAGCCGGACGAGGCGCTCAAGTGGGCGCGTACGTTCAAGGAGATCTTCGCCCCCGGCGACTTCTACATAGAGATCCAGGACCACGGCCTCACGTTCGAGAACGGCATGACCGACCGCCAGCTCGATGAGCAGCTCGTGGAGCTGGCCCGCTCGCTCGACCTCAAGGTCATCGCCACGAACGACTTCCATTACCTCACGCGTGACGACGCCCCCACGCAGGACCTCATGATGTGCATCGGCATGAACGCCAAGGTCGATGACGAGAACCGCATGCGCATGGAGGGCAGCGAGTTCTACATGAAGACCGAGGAGGAGATGCGCGAACTGTTCTCCTGGTGCCCCGAGGCATGTGACAACACGCTTGAGCTGGCCGAGAAGTGCAACGTCGAGCTCGACTGGGACCAGATCATCCTGCCGCGCTTCCCACTGCTCGACCCGGGCGAGACCCACGAGAGCCAGTTCCGCCGCGAGTGCGAGAAGGGCCTGCGCCAGCACTACGGCGACGACTGGGCCACACGCTCCATCAACGGCGTGAACATCAAGGAGCGCTTCGAGTACGAGTACAAGGTCATCTGCGACAAGGGATTCGCCGCCTACTTCCTCATCGTGGCCGAGTACGTGCAGTGGGCCAAGGACAACGGCATCGGCGTGGGGCCGGGCCGAGGATCGGCCGCCGGTGCCATCGTGGCCTACGCCATGAACATCACGGCGTTCGACCCGCTCGAGAACGGCCTGATGTTCGAGAGGTTCCTGTCCCCGCAGCGTACCGAGATGCCCGATATCGACATGGACTTCGACGATGAGCGTCGCCTCGAGGTCGTGGAGCACGTGCGCCAGCTCTACGGCCCCGAGAAGGTCACGCACGTCATCACCTACTCCACCATCAAGGCCAAGCAGGCCGTCAACGACGCCGCGCGCGTGCTGGACTATCCCGTCTACGTGGGCCAGCGCCTCTCCAAGATGATCAGCGCCGCGCCCAACGCCACGCTCAAGGCCACGATGAACAAGGTGGACGGCCGCGAGGACCAGTACTCGCAGGACTTCGTTGACGCCTACAACTCAGACCCGGACGCCCACCGCATCATCGACGCGGCGCTGTCGCTCGAGGGACTCATCCGCGGCGAGGGCGTGCACGCCTGCGCCGTCCTCATCTGCCGTGACCCCGTCAACGAGCACTGCCCCACCAAGCTCGACACCAAGGGCGGCGTGGAGATCACCCAGTACGAGGGCCACACGGTCGCCGACATGGGCCTGCTCAAGATGGACTTCCTGGGCCTGCGCACCCTCACGGTCATCTCGAAGGCCAAGGCAAACATCAAGGCCAACTACGGCATCGACATCGACGAGAGCAAGATCCCCTTCGACGACCCGGAGATCTTCAAGCTCATGGGATCTGGCCACACGGCGGGCGTGTTCCAGGTGGAGTCCGCCGGCATGTCGGCCACGATCAAGAACATGAAGCCCACCGAGTACAAGCACGTGGTGGCACTCATCGCCCTGTACCGACCGGGCCCCCTGGGCGCGGGCATGGTCTCGTCCTACATCAACCGCATGAACGGCAAGGAGCCGGCCGTCTCCTATGACCCGCGCCTCGACGGCATCCTCGGCGAGACGTACGGCACCATGGTCTACCAGGAGCAGGTCATGAACATCTCGGTCGAGATGTGCGGCTTCTCCAAGGGCGAGTCGGACTCGCGCATCCGCAAGCCCGTGGCCAAGAAGAAGATCAAGCTGCTCACGTCCACGGTGCTGCACTGGGAGGACGGCTCTGACGAGACGACCTACGACCACTGGATGAACGGCGCCGTCAAGAACGACTACTCGCGCGAGACGGCCCAGAAGATCTGGGACGACGTCCTCGAGTTCGCCTCGTACGCGTTCAACAAGTCGCACTCCGCCGGCTACGCCATCCTCGTCATGCAGACGGCCTGGCTCAAGGCCCACTACCCCAACGAGTACATGGCCGCCGTGCTCACGAGCTACACCGGCAAGACCGACAAGATCGTCCACTACGTCTCGGCCTGCCGCCAGGACGGCATCCAGGTGCTGCCGCCAGACATCAACGAGTCGGGCAAGGAGTTCACGGCCACGAAGGAGGGCGTGCGCTTCGGCCTGGCCGGCATCCGTGGCGTGGGCGAGGGCGTGGCAGACCTCATCATCGAGGAACGCGAGCGCGGAGGGGCGTTCAAGAACCTGCACGACCTCGTGGACCGCGTGGACACCGGCACGTGCAACCGCCGCGTCATCGAGGCCCTCATCAAGGGCGGCGCGTTCGACTCGACGGGCTACCCGCGCCGCCAGCTCATGGAGTTCGTGGACAAGAACAACCCTGCGAACATCATCGACGCGGCCACGAAGCGCCAGAAGGACCGCGCTGCCGGCCAGAGCTCGATGTTCGACCTGTTCGGGGACGTCGAGGGATCGGGCTTCGAGAACGAGGCACCCGAGCCGAGCCCCGTGGAGTGGGACCGTACGCTCAAGCTCGCCCAGGAGCGCGAGGTGCTGGGCCTCTATGTCTCGGACCACCCGCTGCGCCCCTACGAGTACGCGCTGTCCAAGGCCCGCGACTTCACGCTCGGCGAGGTGCTGAACGGCTACGACAAGACGAGCGCCACCGGCGAGGTGCGCCACGTCGACGTGGGCGGCGAGAAGCCCGTCTGGGTGGCCGGCATGGTGAGCGGCCTGCAGAAGCGCACCACGAAGAACGGCGACGCCATGGCCATTGTCCAGCTCGAGGACATGGAGAACGAGCTCGACGTCGTCGTGTTCCCCAAGGCGTACAAGAAGAGCGCCGCCGTGCTCGCCGGCCAGACCGACGAGCAGACCGGCGAGCAGGTGGGAGACGTCTTCGTTCGCATCCTCGGCCGCATCGACCGCAGCGACCGCGGCGACCAGTTCCTCGCCACGGCCATCGAGCCGCTCGAGCTGTCCGAGAAGACGAACAAGCCCAAGGTGCTCGAGGTCATGCTCGAGCCCAGTGCCCTGTCGCGCCTTCTGCTCGAGCAGCTGCAGAAGGTGTTCGGCCTGCACCCGGGCCTGGACCGCGTGGAGCTGTTCGTGGAGTCATCGAGCGGAGACCACCTGCGCATGGAGGTGCCCACGCGCGTCGATGCCAAGAACGTCATGCTCATGGCCCGCGTCCAGGACCTCATCGCCGGCAAGGGCGTCGCCCACGTCGTGTCGTAGGCCGCCCACGGCCGGCGGTGCCGCCCGCGGCCGCATATCGCTCGCTCGCAGACGCCGTCCGGCAATTTGCCGGGCGGCGTTTCTCGTGCGTCGATCGTGGGAAGACACCTGGTGAGGGCCACGCCGGAGGCGGCGTGGCAAGGCGTCTCGCAGAGAGGAGCGTCTATGAGCGAGCTCAAGTTCTTCCGTTGCAAGAGGTGCGGCAAGGTCGTTCTCGAGATGGTGGAGACGGGCGTCACGCCGGTGTGCTGCGGCGAGCCCATGGAGCTGCTCGTCGCCAACACCACCGACGGCGCGCACGAGAAGCATGTGCCTGCGCTCGAGGTGGTCAAGGACGGCAGGCGCGTCCACGTGCGCGTGGGCGAGGTGGCCCATCCCATGCTCGAGAACCACTACATCCAGTTCATCACCATCGCGCGCGAGGACGGCACGGTCGAGACGAGGCATCTGAGCCCGGGCGACGCTCCCGAGGCCGAGTTCTGCCTACATGGCGGCGCCTCGGCGGACGTCTACGAGTTCTGCAACCTCCACGGCCTGTGGAAGACTCGCTACACGGCCTAGCCGGGACGGGGCAAGAACGGCAAAAGGCGGACGGCTCCGATGGGGCCGTCCGCCTTCTCGTTTGGATGGGGCTGCGCAATGCGCCAGCCGGGCCGTGCGGCGTGCGGAGAGGGAAGGGAGGAAGGGTAAAACCTCTCCGCACGCCGCGCTTGAGTGAATGGTGGCCTCGCAACGTTGCATGCGTGTTTCGCGAGGTAGACGTTAACAAAGATGAAAAGTAGCCCTTACGCGGGGCTTACGTCTGCGGTGACGGTTGACCTTGGCACCATGGTCACGCTACGGTCATGGCAGACAGTCTGCCGGATAGGGGAGTCACGATGAACGAGGTCATATCCCAGCTTGTGGCGCGCACGTCGGTGCGTGCCTTCACCGACGAGCCCGTCTCGGCCGCCGACGAGCGCGCCATCCTCGAGGCCGCCTGCCAGGCGCCCACCGCCGGCAACCAGCAGCTCTACAGCATCATCGTGGCGCGTGACCCCGCCCTCAAGAAGGCGCTTGCCCACACGTGTGACGACCAGCCCTTCATCGCCAGGGCGCCGCTCGTGCTCGTCTTCTGCATCGACGTGCGCCGTTGGTGGCGCGGCTTTGGCCTCGTAGGCGCCTCCCCGCGAGACCCCGGTGCGGGAGACGCGCTGCTTTCCCTCGAGGACGTCATGTGCGCGGCGCAAAACGCCGTCGTGGCCGCGCAGTCCCTGGGCATCGGCTCGTGCTACATCGGCGACATCCTCGAGCGTCGCGAGGAGCAGGCGAGGCTTCTGGGGTGCCCCCGCTACGTGGTGCCCGCCGCCATGCTCGTCATGGGCCATCCCACGCCCGCGCAGCTCGCCCGCAAGAAGCCGCGGCGCTTCGATCTGGATGGCGTCGTGTTCGAGAACCGCTACCACGACCCCTCAGACGACGAGCTGCGCGAGCTTCTCGCCCAGAAGGAGGGCCACACCTCAGACCCCGACGATGGCTTCGACGCGTGGCTTTCTGCCTTCTGCCGGCGCAAGTGGAACTCGGGGTTCTCGCGCGAGATGAGCGCCTCGGTGGCGCGCACGCTTGCGGACTTCACCTTTGCGGCCGATGGCGTGGCCGCCGAGCCCGGGCGGGGCGATGCCGAGTGACGCCGCTTGCGCTGCACGCCTGCTGCGGGCCGTGCTCGCTCATGCCCGTGAAGAGCCTGCGCGAGGAGGGCTTTGAGCCCACCATCCTGTGGGACAATCCCAACATCCAGTCCGTGGCCGAGCACGATGTTCGCCTCGCCACGCTCCTTTCCTGGGCAGACGACGCCGGCGTTTCCGTCATCCGCTGCGAGGCCGGGAGCGGCTCGGCCGTCACCTCCACGCCCACGCTCGCCGAGCAGCGCGCTGCCTGGGAGCGCGCGTGTGCCCCGCACGGCTTCGACAGAATCGCCCGCTGCCGCGCCTGCTACGCGATCCGCCTCTCGGCCGCGTGCAAGGCGGCCTCCGAGCTGGGCTTCACGCACATCTCCACTACGCTTGCCGTCTCGCCCTACCAGCTGTTCGACGACTGCTCGGCCATCCTCGAGCGCACGGCGCGCGCGAGCGGCCTTGAGCCCGTCATCCGCGACTGGCGCCCGCTCTACCCGCAGGCCACCGTCGAGAGCCGGGAGCGCGGCATGTATCGCCAGAACTACTGCGGGTGTCGCTTCTCGGCCGCAGAGGCGGCCATCGAGCGCCACGAGCGCCGCGACGAGCGCAAGCGCGAGAAGGCCGCGCGGCGTGCCGCCAGGCTCGCGGGGGAGGCCTAGCCGCTCGCGGCCGGTGAGGTACCGCTCGCACCTGGCCGTGTCCGCTTGCGCCACGCCATGGCCCGCCCGCCCGATTGTCCCTCGACCCGGTGCCCGCCCGCCGCATAGGGTTGAAGCTCCTGGCGAACCGCGCACACGCGCTCGGAGCCTGCGACATAGGAGGTCACCCCATGGGCCTTTTCACTGGTAAGACCGTCATCGTGACGGGTGGCGGCAAGGCGACGCTCAAGGACGGCTCGGCCGGCTCCATCGGCTACGGCATCGACATCGCGTTTGCCAAGGAGGGCGCCAACCTCGTCATCACCGGCCGCAACGTGGCCAAGCTCGAGGCTGCCAAGGAGTCGCTCGAGGCCGAGTACGGCATCGAGGTCCTGCCCGTCGCCGCCGACGTCTCCGCCGGCCAGGACAACGAGGCCGTCGTGCAGAACGTCATCGACCAGGCCATCGAGAGGTTCGGCCGCATCGACGCGCTCGTGAACAACGCCCAGGCCTCCGCCTCCGGCGTCACGATCGCCGACCACACGATGGACCAGTTCAACCTCGCCATCTACTCAGGCCTGTACGCCACGTTCCTCTACATGCAGAAGGCCTACCCGCACCTCAAGGAGACCAAGGGCTCCGTGGTGAACTTCGCCTCTGGCGCGGGCCTGTTCGGCAACTACGGCCAGTGCTCCTACGCCGCCGCCAAGGAGGGCATCCGCGGCCTCACGCGCGTTGCTGCCAACGAGTGGGGCAAGGACGGCGTGAACGTCAACATCGTCTGCCCGCTTGCCTGGACGGCCCAGCTCGAGAACTTCGAGGCCGCCTACCCCGAGGCGTTTGCGGCCAACGTCCACATGCCGCCTGCCGGCCACTACGGCGACGTCGAGCGCGAGATCGGCCGCGTCGTGGTGCAGCTGTGCGGCCCGGACTTCAAGTACATGAACGGCGAGACCATCACCCTCGAGGGCGGCATGGGCCAGCGTCCGTAGCGACGGCGCGCCGTCGTGGAGCAGTGGACTCGCGGTTCGACCTTTCCGGTCGTTTCCGGGGTGGTTTCTCGTCCAGATAGTTCGAATCGATTGCGCGGGGTCGGAGGCGTCAGGCTTCCGGCCCCGCCTCTTTTGCGGCCATCGCGCGGGAGAACTACACTGGGGAGCGCTGAACACGCGAGAAGGAGCACCCATGCGCACCGATGACTTTGACTACCCGCTGCCAGACGAGCTGATCGCCCAGGCCCCCGCCGAGCCCAGGGACTCGTGCCGCCTGCTCGTGCTGCACCGAGGCGGCGGCGCCGGGGTGACGGGCGCGGCCGAGCCAATCGCCGACGGCGGCTCGGTGGAGCACCGCCACTTCTATGACATCGCCGACTACCTCGAGCCGGGCGACCTTCTCGTGGCGAACAAGACGCGCGTCATGCCCGCGCGCCTCGTGGGCCACAAGGCCAAGACGGGCGGCGTGGCCGAGACGCTTCTGCTCAAGCGTCGCGAGGACCTCGACGCCATGGGACACGTCTGGGAGTGCCTCGTGAACCCCGGCAAGCGCCTGAAGCCCGGCGCCGTCATCGAGTACCGCGCGGGCGGCCTGCACGCGCCCGAGAGCTCGCCGGTGGTGCTCACGGGCGAGGTTGTTGACTTCGTGGAGGACTCCAAGGGCGGGCGCCTCGTGCGCTTCGAGCCGCAGGGCGACGACCCTGCCACGGGCGAGACCCGCACACTCGACGCTGCCATCCACGCCGCGGGCCACGTGCCCCTGCCGCCCTACATCACGCAGTATGAGGGCGACCCCGAGAAGTACCAGACCGTCTACGCCATGCACGAGGAGCACTCCGCGGCCGCTCCCACGGCGGGCCTTCACTTCACGCCTGAGCTCATCGAGAGCCTGAAGGCCAAGGGAATCGGCTGGGCCACGGTGGAGCTCGAGGTGGGCATCGACACGTTCCGCCTCGTGGAGGAGGACGACCCCACCCAGCACGTGATGCACACGGAGCGCTACCACGTGACGCAAGACGTCGTCGACGCCGTGCATGCCACGAAGGCGGCCGGGCACCGCGTGATCGCCGTGGGCACCACGGCCGTGCGCTCGCTCGAGAGCGCGTTTGACGCCGAGGCGCCGGCGGCCGAGCCGCCCATGGTGGCACGTGGCTTCGCGGGCCGAGAGGACTCCGCCGACACGCTGGGCCGCGGCGACATCGTGGCGCGCGAGAACGCCACCACGCAGCTCTATCTCATGCCGGGCAGCACCTATCACGTGGTGGACGCGCTCATCACGAACTTCCACGTGCCGCGCTCCACGCTCATGATGCTCGTGAGCGCGCTGGCCACGCACGACCAGATCATGGACGCCTACGCCGCCGCCATGCGCGAGCGCTACCGCTTCCTGAGCTTCGGCGACGCCATGCTCATCGAGTAGGTGCCCAAAGGGGACGGGTTCCGCTGGCACGTCTTCGCAAACTCCCCCCGGGGGGCCATTTGGGTCCTGTGCGGAGTCCTAAGGGGGCGCGAGGCAGTCGTGAACGGACAGCGGCGGGCCATCGAGCGCACAAACCTCGGGTGGTTTTTGCAACTTTAGGATTGAGAACTTGCTTGTTGGCAGTTTTTAGCCCCGATTGTGCGGTGCGGTTGGGTTGCCCGCGGCCTCGTGGTTGATTCTCTGCCACAAAACCGATCGTTTGCGCAATATCGGATGCCCGCGGGGTGCCATCGGGGAGTTGCCCTGGGCTATTGGAGGGTGTTTGGACTACTCGTGACCTCTCCGAGCGCACTCTCGAGGGTCATTTCTGCCATTTAGGCGCCTTTGAGTGCACTTACGATTGGTTGCGCGGTGCTTTGAGTCGCCTTTGGCAAAACGCCGCCCGGGCCATGTGCGGCTCGGGCGGCGAATGATGGCGGTGGCTGGGATGCCAAGGGGACCCGTCCCCTTTGGCACTTAGCCGAGGGCGAAGACCAGGACGAGGAGGACGATGACCACGGCGGCGGCCACGAGGGCGTAGAAGATCTTCCTCGTGTGCTCGGTGCGCTCGCGGACCATGTGCTCCTCGCTGGCGAGGCGCTCGACGAGCTTGCGCTGCTCGTCTGCCTGGGCGCGGCTTGCCTCGCTGCGCCTTGCGAGCTCGCCGGTGAGCTCGGGGTGGGCGTGGATGTCGTTTGCCTCCTCGAGCGCGGCCCGGGCGGCGTCCCCGCGACCCCGTGCGCTTGCCTCGTCGTCCCTGGCCTGCTCGACGGCCTCCTTGAGCTCAGAGATCTTCGAGGAGACGTCCGCCTCCTGCTCGTCTGCCTTCGAGCGCTTGGCGTCATAGGCGCCGCGCAGCTCCTCCTCGCGCTCGCGGGCCTCCTTGAGGTCTGCCTCGGCCTCCTCGAGCGACTTGCGCTGCGTGTACAGGTGCGTCTGGGCAATCTGGACGGCCTGGCCCGTCTCCTGGGTGACGCGCGTGACGTTCTCGCGTGCGTTCTCGAGCTGGGCGAGGGCCGCGGCCACAGCACTACTCGCCTGCGAGAGCGCCTTGGCGCCCGTCGAGGGGTCCCGGCGCATCTCGGCGAGTTGGTCCTGCTGCCGTGCGAGCTTGGCGGAGGCGCTGTCGGCCGAGCGCTTGGCGGCCTGAAGCTTGGAGTCACGGTTTGCCTGGGCCTCGTTTGCCTGGGCCTGGGCGCCCTTGAGCGCGCGAAGCGCCTCGGCCTGGGCGCGCTCCGCCTTGGTGAGGGCGCCCTTTGCCTGCTCCATGAGCTTGCGCGAGGGGGCCACCTTCTGCTCGTTTGCGTCCTTGAGGCGCGTGAGCTCGTTTTTCTTGCCCTCGAGCTGGGACTCGAGGCTCACCCTGCGCACACGCGCCTGCTCGAGCGCCCGCGCTGCGTCCTCGGTCTCCTGGGTCTGCAGCTTCACGATCTGCTCGTAGTTGTCCTCGACCTCGCGGCGGTGCTCGAGCTGCTGCTCAAGCTGCGTGGCATCCCTCTCAAGGGACTCGAGCTCCTTGAAGGCCGTTGCGTGGGCACGGCGTGCCGCGGAGAGCTCGCGCATGGCCGAGACGCCCTCGGTGACGGTGGCGGTGCCGGCCTGGGCGGCGCGCTGCGCCGTGCCGATGATGCGCTTCTGCGCCGAGACGGGCTCGGGTGCGTCCTGCTCGGCGGCTTGTTCGCCATCGGGCGTCTCGACGTCATCGGCCTCTTGCTCGTCTTCGGCTACCTTGGGCTCCTTCGAAGTGCTCTCCTCGGCCCCCTGCTCGGGCTCGGCCACCTTGGCGTCCTGCTCGGCCTCGACCTGCTCGTCTTCGGCCACCTCAGCGTCCTGCTCGGCCTGCTCGCCCTGCTCGGCGCCCTCATCGGACGCGTCCAGCTCGACGCCCTCCTCGGCCTCGCCCGTTGCCAGCTCCTCGACCTTGTCGCTCTCGTCTGCCATGTCTGCTCGCTTCCGTCTCGTCTTTTGAGACCCATTGTCACGCATCGGGCGGACAGTATGTGCGATTTGTCCCACGATTCTGCCGTTGTGCGACAATTCACGGAGCACAACGGCCGCTACCTGCGGCCACAGACAAGAGGGGCATGCATGACGCATTCCAACGAGCAGCTCGCGGCCGCCTGGCCCGAGCCCTCCGACCTGCCGGACAACCTGTTTCGCTTCGACATCACGGCGCAAGACCCCAAGACCCACGCGCGCTGCGGTGTCTTCCACACCGCCCACGGCGACGTTCCCACGCCGATCTTCATGCCCGTGGGCACCAAGGCCACGGTGAAGGGCCTCATGCCCCAGCAGGTGGCAGACCTTGGCGCCAAGATCATCCTCAACAACACCTACCACCTCGCCATGCGTCCGGGTGCGGACCTCGTGGCCGAGATGGGCGGCGTGCACGAGTTCATGCGCTGGAGCGGCCCCATCCTCACGGACTCGGGCGGGTTCCAGGTGTTCTCGCACAACGAGTTCATGAAGCTCACGAACGAGGGCGTGAGCTTCCGCGCCATCGAGTACGACGGCGCGCGCATCCGCTGGACGCCCGAGGACAACATGGCCATCGCCGAGAAGCTCGGCAGCGACATCTGCATGCAGCTCGACCAGTGCCCCGGCTACCCGGCGACGAAGGCCTACGTGGCGCGCGCCGTGGAGCTCTCGAGCATGTGGGCCGAACGCTGCTGGCACGCCCACACCCGCCCCGACCAGGCGCTGTTTGGCATCGTCCAGGGTGGCATGCACATGGACCTGAGGCTTCGGAGCCTCGCGCACCTCGAGGAGTGCGGCGACTTCCCGGGATATGGCATCGGCGGCTACTCGGTGGGCGAGGACCACGAGACGATGTACGAGACGCTCGAGCCGCTCGTCTCCGAGCACATGCCCAAGAGCAAGCCCCGCTACCTCATGGGCGTGGGTAACCCCACGACGCTCGTGCGCGCCGTGGCCGCGGGCGTGGACATGTTCGACTGCGTGCTGCCCACGCGCACGGCCCGCATGGGCACGGCCTTCTCGAGCGAGGGACGCCTCAACCTCAAGAACGCGCGCTTCAAGCATGACCACGGCGTGCTTGACGAGCACTGCGACTGCCCGGCGTGCGCGGGCGGCTTCACGCGCGCCTACATCCACCACCTCGTGCGCCAGCACGAGATGCTCGGCGGCATCCTGCTGTCGCAGCACAACATCCGCTACCTGCTTGCCCTCATGGAGCGCGTGCGCGCCGCCATCTCCGAGGGTCGCTACGAGCAGTTCTACCGCGACTGGATGAACTCGCCCGCCGCGAACGACTTCTAGCGCTGAGACGTGCCCAAAGGGGTCTGACCCCTTTGGGCCGTTATTTTGCGGGACCGGCCCAAAGGTGCCAGGGCCAGCCCTGCCCAAGACATGCCCCCTCATGTCGCGTACCTGCCGTTTTAGGTACAATCAAAAGGTTAAAACGACGACTAGGGGGTTCGCATGAAGCGAGACGAGAAGTTCAAAGCAAAGATGGCGTCCGAGCGAAGGAGGCTCGCGGGTCCCTTCGCGCTCACGAAGGTTCTGCTCGTGGCCTCGCTCGTGGCGCTGTTCCTCCCCGCGTGGGGCATCTCCCAGGGCGTGGACCTCGCCGGCGGCAACGCCGTGACCCTCACGGCCTCGGACTACGAGGACGGCAAGGGCGCCGCGGACGTGCTGGCGGTCCTTCGCGCGCGTGCCGATGCGCTCAAGGAGCACGACGTCCAGGTCTCCCAGACGGGGGATGACACGTTCGAGCTGCGCGTCCCGGCCGGCTATGACGCCTCGTCGGTGGCGGACGCCCTCACGCAGGGCGGCTCGGTCGAGCTCGTGCGCGTGGACTCCATCTCCGACGCCGACGTGCTCCAGAAGCTGCAGAACAACGCCAGCAACGTCGCCCTCGAGCCGGGCAGCTACGACGCTTTCGTCACGTCCGACGAGGTGAAGGGCGCAAGCGTGGTGTCGCAGAGCTACTACGGCATGACCTACTACGGCATCTCCCTCACCCTTGACGCGGACGGCTCCACGGCGCTCGCCGACGTCACGGGCGAGCTGTCGGCAGACGGCGCCTCGGGCCAGGTGGCCGTGCTCATGGACGGCACCGTCATCGCCTCGCCCTCCGTGAGCAGCAAGATCGAGGGCGGCAAGATCAACGTCTCCGGCGGCTTCACCGAGTCGCAGGCCTATGCGTACGCCTCCGCCATCGCCGGTGGCAAGCTGCCCTGCTCGCTTTCGCAGACCGAGCCCGCCGAGACAGGCGCCACGCTCGGAGACGACGCGGCCGGCATCGTCGTGGCGGCGTTCCTCATCGTCTCGATCGTGGCGTGCGCCGTGTGCGCCCGCATGTTCGGCGCAGCCGGCAGGGTGTGCGCCGATGCCGCCACCGTCGCCGTGATCCTCTCGCTCGGCGTCCTCACGATCCTCGCACGCTTCGACGTGGTCATCCTTGGCCGCATGGAGCTCGTGGGCCTGCTCGTCACCGAGCTTGCCGCCCTTGCCGCGGGTGCGCGCGTGGCCGCCCGCTACCACGCCGAGCGCGCCGCCGGCTCCTCGGTGCGCAAGTCCCAGCAGGTTGCCTGCGGCCCCGAGGCGCACCGTCTCATGGGCGTGGTGGCCGCCATTCTCATGCTGGCCGCTATCGTGGCCTTCGTCGTCCCCGGCCACATCCGCGAGCTCGCCGCCACGATCGCCTGCGGCATGGGCTGCGTCGTCTACGCCCTGGCCGTGACCGTGCCCACGCAGCTTGCGCTGTTCACGGTGGCAGACGCCGAGAAGACCGCCGACGAGCAGCTCGAGGCGTCCGCTTCCAAGAGCGGGGAGTAGCCGATGAGCGGCCTTCGAGAGAGCGACCGCTGGCACGTCCTCACCGGCGACGCCGTCGCCGAGCACGAGGTCCGCGCGGCAACGGGCGTCACGCCGCTCGCGGCGCGCGTCATGGTGGCGCGCGGCATCCGCACGGCGGCAGACGCCCATGACTTCCTCACACCCTCGCTCGAGAGGGACTGGATCGACCCCGTCGAGCTGCCCGGCCTCGTGCAGGCGGCGGACCGCGTGGAGCGCGCCGTGCGCGACCACGAGGTCATCGCCGTGTTCGGCGACTTCGACGTGGACGGCATGAGCTCGACGTGCCTGCTCACGCTGGGGCTTCGCGAGTTGGGCGCCGAGGTGCACCCCTACATCCCGCGCCGCTTCGGCGAGGGCTACGGCCTGTCTGCCGAGGCACTCGACCGCGTGGTGGAGGGATGCCACCCAGACCTTATCGTCACCGTGGACAACGGCATCGCCGCCGCGGCCGAGGTGGAGATGGTGCGCGCCCAGGGCATTGACGTCGTCGTGACGGACCACCACGAGCCGTCCGACCTCGTGCCCCAGGGGGTGCCCGTCTGCGACCCCAAGCTCGACCACGACTGCCCCAGCTGCGATTTGGCCGGCGCGGGCGTGGCGCTCAAGCTCGTGCAGGAGCTGGGCCGGCGCATGGGTATGCCCGAGCTGTGGCGCTCCTACACCGACGTGGCCACGCTCGGCACCATCTCTGACATGATGAACCTCACGCGCGAGAACCGCGCCCTGGTCACGGACGGCATCGAGCGCATGCGCCACACGCAGCGCCCCGGCATCGTGGCGCTCGCGGCCGTTGCCAACTGCGACCTGTCCACCATCGAGGCGGACGGCCTGCCGTTCTCGCTCGTGCCGCGCCTGAACGCCGCCGGCCGCATGGGTGACGTCGACGTGGCGTTCAACCTGCTCATCTCGAGCGACGCCACCGAGGCAGCATCTCTTGCCGCCGAGCTCGAGACCATCAACCAGAACCGCCGCGACATCGAGCGCGACCTCGCCGACCAGGCCATGGCCATGATCGAGGAGACCTACGACGGGGGCCGCGCCATCGTCGTGGGCGGCGAGGGCTGGCACGAAGGCGTGAAGGGCATCGTCGCGAGCCGCGTCGTGAACCGCCACCACGTGCCCGCCATCCTGTTCTCCATCTCCGACGGCGTGGCCCACGGCTCGGGCCGCTCCGTGGGCTCGGTGAACCTGTTCGAGGCCGTCGAGCGCTGCGGGGATTTGCTCGTGCGCTTTGGCGGCCACGCGGGCGCCGTGGGCGTCACGATCGACGCCGAGAACATCGATGCGTTCCGCGCCCGCCTCGAGTCGGTGCTCGACGAGCTGCCCGCCGAGCAGTTTGTGGACACCGGAGAGGTGGCCGCCGTCGTGGGCCTCGACGAGCTCGACGTGCCCACCATCGAGTCGCTCGGCGTCCTCAAGCCGTTCGGCCAGGGCAACAAGGTGCCGCTCCTTGCCGCCACGGGCGTGGTCATGCGCGCCCGCAGCCGCGTGGGGCGCTCCGGAGAGCACCTGCGCTTTTTGGCTACCGACGGCGTGAGCTCCGTGCCCGCCATCATGTTCCGCACGCCCGACGTCGAGCGCGCCTGTGACTACGAGGGCGCCGTCGACCTCGTGTTCGAGGCCGTGGCGGAGACCTGGCAGGGCCGCACGAAGCCCAAGCTCATGGTGCGAGACATCATCTATCGCCAGGCCACGCCCGGCGTGGAGACGCCCGAGGTGGTGGAGGAGCTGTTCGCCCGCGTCCCCCAGATCCTGGCGTCTGACACCCACGAGCCGCCCGCTCCGGTGAGCACCGACGCGCGCGAGCAGGCGCGCGGCATGAGCGCCTCCGAGCTCACGGACCGTCTCGTCCATCGCTTCATCGGCGACCACGAGCTGCTGGGCGCCCAGCGAGCCGCGCTTGACGCCCTGGCGGCCGGGCGCAGCACCCTGTGCGTCATGGCGACGGGCCGCGGCAAGTCGCTCGTGTTCCACGTCCACGCGGCGCGCCTCGCGCTTGCGCAGGGACGCGCCAGCGTGTTCGTCTACCCGCTGCGCGCCCTCGTCGCCGACCAGAGCTTCCACATCACCGGTGAGCTTGCCTCGCTGGGCCTCTCCGCCCGCGTGCTCACGGGCGAGAGCTCGCCGGAGGTGCGCGAGGAGGTCTTTGGTGGGCTTGCCACGGGCACGGTGGACGTCGTGCTCACCACGCCCGAGTTCCTCGCCATCCACTCCAGCCGCTTTGCCGCCGCAGGCCGCGTGGGCTTCGTAGTCATCGACGAGGCACACCACGCTGGAACCTCCGACGGCGGCTCTCGCACGACCTACCGCGAGCTGCCGCGCGTGCTCGACGAGCTCGGGCATCCCGTGACGCTTGCCGTCACGGCAACGGCCGCCGAGCCCGTTGCCCGCCAGATCTGCGAGCTCGCCCGTATCGATGACGTCATCGTCGACGACACGTGCCGCGCCAACCTCGTGCTCGACGACGAGCGAGAGCTCCACGACCGCGAGGCCGCGCTCGTTGGAATCGCGAGCACGGGAGAGAAGTGCGTGTGCTACGTGAACTCGCGCGAGCAGTCCGTCGTGCTCGCACGCACGCTGAGAAAGGCAAACCCCGAGCTGGGGCAGCGCATCGCCTTCTACAACGCCGGTCTCACGCGCCAGGAGCGCAACCGCGTCGAGCGGGCGTTTCGCGCCGGCGAGCTCACGTGCGTCATCTCGACGAGCGCGTTTGGCGAGGGCGTCAACCTGCCCGACATCCGCCACGTGGTGCTCTACCACATGCCGTTCGGCGCCATCGAGTTCAACCAGATGAGCGGCCGAGCCGGACGTGACGGCGCGCCCGCAACGATTCACCTGCTGTTTGGCTCGCGAGACGCCCGCGTCAACGAGCGCATCCTGTCCTCCTACGCCCCGGGCCGAGACGAGCTCGTGTGCCTGTGGCGTACGCTGCGCTCCCTTGCCGGCCGCGCCGCGCAGGCCGGAGACGACGCCATCTGCCGCACGAACGCCGAGATACTCGAGTCGTGCCTGCAGACGGCGCCCGCCACCTCGCTCGAGGAGCGCTCGGTGTCGGCGGGCATCGCGATCTTCCGCGACCTGGGCTTTCTCACCATCGAGGGCTACGGGACGGGCAGACGCATCCACATGGCACCGTCGCCGGGCCACATGGAGCTCGACAGCTCCATCCGCTATCTTGAGGGCAAGCGCAGCGGCGAGGAGTTCCACGCCTTCTGCGACTGGGTGCTCACGGCCACGCCCGACGAGCTGCTCGCGCACATCAACAGGCCCATCGTCCCGGGCTTTGGGACGCTGATCGATAAGGAGGGGGAGTGACGCCATGGCACAGGCCAAGCACGCCGCCGCGCCGCCCGAGGGCGCTCCCGAGGTTGGGGCCGACGACTACCCGCTGCTGAGAAAGACCTGCTCGAGGTACCTGTCTGCCGAGGGGATGGCAAAGGTCGACGAGGCGTACCGCTTCGCCGCCGAGTTCCACCGCGACCAGAGGCGCAGGAGCGGCGAACCCTACATCAACCACCCCGTCGAGGTGGCCCTCATCCTGGCGCACGACCTGCGCATGGACGAGGACGTCATCTGCGCGGCGCTCCTTCATGACACGGTGGAGGACACCCCGGCCACGCTCGCGGACCTCTCCGAGCTGTTCGGCGAGACGGTCGCCGAGCTCGTGGACGGCGTCACGAAGCTCACCTCCATCGAGGTCGACTCCATGGACGCCAAGCAGGCGCTGAACCTTCGCAAGATGTTCCTCGCCATGAGCCGCGACATCCGCGTGGTCATCATCAAGCTCGCGGACCGCCTGCACAACATGCGCACGCTCGCGGCGCTTCCGCCCGACCGCCGCACGTTCAAGGCCCACGAGACCATGGACGTCTACGCGCCGCTCGCCGACCGCCTCGGCATCTCCTCCATCAAGTGGGAGCTCGAGGACCTCGCGTTCTTCTACCTGGAGCCCGAGGAGTACCAGCGCATCGCGCGCATGGTCCAGGACTCCCGCGACCAGCGCGAGCGCGACACCGAGGAGGCCATCAAGACCCTCACCGACGAGCTTCGCCGCGTGGGCCTCGACGGCTTCACGATCACGGGGCGCCCCAAGCACCTGTGGAGCATCTACCTTAAGATGAAGCGCAAGGGCAAGGAGTTCTCCGACATCTACGACCTCATCGCGCTGCGCGTCATCCTGCAGACGGTGGGGGACTGCTACTCGGCCCTGGGCGCGGTCCACTCGTTGTGGCACCCGCTGCCGGGCCGCTTCAAGGACTACATCGCCACGCCCAAGCCCAACGGCTACCAGTCGCTGCACACCACGGTCGTGGGCCCCGAGGCGCGCCCCATCGAGATTCAGCTGCGCACGGTCGAGATGCACGAGCAGGCCGAGTACGGCATCGCCGCCCACTGGCTGTACAAGCGGGCGGGCAACTCGCAGGGCAACATGAGTGCCGACGACAAGAGCGTCGACCGCCAGATCTCCTGGATCCGCCGCAGCCTCGACTGGACGGTCGAGAGCGACATGGAGGACCCGCACGAGTTCCTCGAGGACCTGCGCGTGGACCTGTTCGGCGACGAGATCTTCGTGTTCACGCCCAAGGGCGAGGTCATGAACCTGCGCGCCGGCTCCACGCCGCTCGACTTCGCCTACGCCGTCCACACCGAGGTGGGAAACCACTGTGTGGGCGCCAAGGTCAACGGCTCAGTCGTCTCGCTCACCAAGCCGCTCGCCACCGGCGACCGCGTGGAGATCCTCACGAACAAGAGCGCCAAGCCCTCGCGTGACTGGATGAACATCGTGGCGACGCCCTCGGCGCGCTCGAAGATCCGCAAGTACTTCGCGGCCTCCACGAAGTCTGACGACGCCGAGGCCGGCCGAGGCGAGCTTGGTCGCGAGCTGCGCAAGCGCGGCTACGGCATCTCCACGCCGCGCTCCGCCAAGGCGCTCGCCCGCGTGAGCGAGGAGCTGTCGTTCAAGGAGACCGACGACATGCTCGCGGCCATCGCCAACGGCAAGGTCACGGCAAAGTCCGTGGCCAACAAGGTGCAGGCCGTGCTCGAGGAGGGCTCCCCGGCCGAGATGCTCGCCGCCCAGCAGCGCGCCAACGCCGAGGCCAACGCCGCGCGCGAGGAGTTCTTCGAGGGCGGCTCCAAGCCCATGAGCGCGCCTCGCCAGGCACGCGGTCCCAAGGGCGGCCCCAAGCGCCGTCACGCGAGCTGCGGCGTGGTCGCCAAGGGCGACGCCGACCTGCTCGTGCACCTCGCGCACTGCTGCAACCCCGTCGCCGGAGACGACATCGTGGGCTTCATCACGCGTGGCCGCGGCGTGTCGGTGCACCGCTCGAGCTGCCCCAACGTCAAGGGCCTCATGGCGCATCCCGAGCGCATGATCGAGGTCGAGTGGGACACCTCGGGTGCCACGCAGTTCCAGGTTGAGATTATGGTCGAGGCTACGGACCGCATGGGCCTTCTCAAGGACGTTACGATTGCCGTGGGCGAGGCGGGCGGCAACATCCTGTCCGCCGCCACCAACACGAACGCCCAGGGCGTCGCCAAGCTGCGCTTCCTCGTCGCCATCAGCGACGCGAGCCTGCTCGACACGCTGCTGTCCACCGTGGGTCGCGTGCCGTCGGTCTACGACGCGCGCCGCATCATGCCCGGCGAGGGCGCCAACTCGATCCACGGGAGGTAGCCATGGGTGCGTTCTGGAACAAGGGGAGCGTTGCGTTTGGCGACGTCGCCGGCATGGCATCGGGTGCCATCGAGCTCAGGCAGTTCGTGGTGTCGCCGTTCTCGACGAACTGCTACGCCGTCGTCTGCGAAGGCCAGGCCATGGTCGTGGACCCCGGCGCCGAGGGCGCGCGCATAGCCGAGGCGCTCGCAGACGTTGACGTGCGGCTCGTCGTGGCCACGCACGGGCACGCCGACCACGTGGGTGGCGTGGCAGCCCTCGTTGCGGCCACGGGCGCGCGCTTCGCCATGACGGAGCAGGACGTCGAGCTTGCCCGCCACGCGCGCAGAAACCACGCCTTTGGCATCGAGTACGACGCCGACGCGCCCGAGCCCGACGAGCTTCTCGTCCCTGGGGACGTCACGGGCGTTGGCGAGGCGCGCTTTTCGGTGACTGCCACGCCGGGCCACACGCCGGGCGGCATCACGCTCGTGGGCACAGACGCCGCCTCCGGCCTTGCGTTCGTGGGCGACACCCTCTTTGCGGGAAGCGCCGGCCGCACCGACCTTGCCGGTGGCGACCCCATGGTGCTCATGGCATCGCTTGGGCATCTTGCCCGCGAGCTCGCGCCGCAGACGCACGTGCTGTGCGGGCACGGGGACGACACGACGATGTCCTGGGAGCTCGGGCACAACCCCTTCCTCAGAGCCGCGCGATGAAAAAGGGCCCGGACGAGCGCGCGCTCATCCGGGCCCCTCGTTTGCCTGGTGCCCGAGGCGAGGGTCGAACTCGCACGGGTTTCCCCAGAGGTTTTTGAGACCTCCGTGTCTGCCATTCCACCACTCGGGCCAGTAGAGGGCCAGTATATCGCAACGGTGACGCTTGGGGACGGGATCGTTTTGTCACCGTTGGCGTCGGGGCCAGCTGACGCCAGGTGTCCGCAAGTGTTCGAATTCCGTAAAACCTGGGAAGTTACCTGCGGTTATACAGTTTTTTGGTGCTAATCTAATACCAGTTGAGTAGGGGATCGCCCGCACCTTATGCGACGGGACCGTAGCGGAGGTAGCGATGTTTTCTGTTGGTGAGCGCGTCATGCATCCCGGCCAGGGCCTGTGCACGGTCGTGGGATTCAAGGACTCGCCCACGCCCATGCTCATCCTCGAGACCGGCTCCGGCCGCGGCGCCACGCGTCTCATGTACCCCGCCGCCCAGGCCGAGAAGAGCCTCCACCCGCCCGTGGGACGCGAGGAGGCCCTCGCCGTCATCGACGGCTACTCCGAGCTCTCCTGCGACACGTTCACGGACCGCAACTCCGGCCTGGAGGAGACCCACTTCAAGAAGCTCGTCAAGCATGGCGTGCCAGACTCCGTGCGCGTCGTGAAGACGATGCGCGCCCGCATCGCCGATGCCGAGGCGCGCTCCAAGAAGCCGAGCTCCTACCTCGTCCGCGTCCTGCGAGACGCCCGCGAGCGCTCGCTCGAGGAGCTTGCCTGCGCGCTGGACACGACGCCCGAGGACGTCGAGGCCATGTTCGTCTCGCGCGGCCATGCCCTTGACGACGAGGCGTAACGCGTGCGTGTGCCGACCTTTCTCGGCTAGCCGAGCTTTCTGATCTTTGCGACGAAGAACCCCTCGTAGAGTCTGCTCGGGCACACCGTGAGCGTGCCGGGAAGCCGTCCCGGCAGGGCCAGCGGCGCCACATCGTCAGTGTCTGTGCCTGCCATGCCATGCGGCAGACTCACGTCCACGAGCTCGCAGTCCCGGTGGCGCGCGAGCGCCCACTCGACGATGTCCTCGTTCTCCCTGGGCAGGATGGAGCACGTCGAGTACACGAGGTCGCCTCCTGCCTTGAGGACCGTGAGGCCGCGGTCGAGAAGGGCACGCTGCGAGCGCTCGACGCGGGCAGCGAGCTCTGGCGTGAGGTAGCGGGCCGCGTGCTCGTCGTGGGTGTGGACGGTGCCCGAGCCCGTGCAGGGGGCGTCGAGCAGCACCTGGTCAAACGAGAACCAGTCATCGAGCCTGCGGGCGTCCGTGCGCATGACCTGGACGTTCGTGGCCCCGAGTTTGGAGAGGTTGTGCTCGAGCTTCTCGGCACGCGGGGCGGACAGCTCGCAGGCCGTGATGCGCGCCGCACGCTGCCCGGCGCGAGCGGGGGCGAGGGCGGCGAGCTCGCTCGTCTTTCCGCCGGGGGCCGCGCACATGTCGAGCACGTCGGCGCCCGGGCGAGGCTCCAGCGCAAGCGGCGGCAGCATGGACGAGAGACTCTGGAGGTAGACCTTGCCCTGGGCGTAGGCGTCGAGCGCCCAGACGTCACGCTCGCGCACGCCGTCCGCAAGCACGAGGGCATCGGCATACCACGGGACGTGTGCGTAGGCGATGCGTGCCTCGTCCAGCTCGCGCGTGACCTCGTCAAGCCCGGCCCGCAGCGTGTTGACGCGCATGGTGACGGGACGATCCTGCCCCCAACCGGCTATGATGGTGTCTACGAGCTCGCCCGCCTGCGCGCGCACGGCCTCCACGAGGTGGGAGGGCAGGCCCGTCTGGGCATCGAGCTCCTGGGGCTTGGCGTACTCCTCGCGCGGGCCTCTCGCCTGGCGACGTGCTCGTGTGGTGCTCTTGTGCGTGCGCTGCCTGCTGCTCATATTTCTCCTTGCGCGGGTGTGTCTCGCGTGCAATACTATCAATTCGTGTGGCCGAGAGGTTGCACATGCCAAGCGGGTCAGAACTCGTGACCCCACCTGAACGGCGCCTCAGGGCAGCTGTCTGGTCGGACAAGGGAATCACGCCACGTGGCGTCCAAACCTGAATCTTGCCGGAGCTGTGCCAAGCGCAGCTCCGGTTTTTCGTTGCGGGTCTCGCGCCCGCGGCACTGCGACTCCCGGCACAAGGCCGGGGGCCACACAAGCGGCGAGGTGCCCGCAAGGCACGCCGCAGGGAAGGGAAGGTGTGTAAGATAGCAAAGTCCGAAGGTCCCCGCATTAACGGGGAGATCACCGCTCGAGTCTGCCGCCTGATTGGCGTCGACGGCTCCCAGCTTGGTCAGTTCGGTGTCCGTGATGCCCTTCGCATCGCCTCCGAGCAGGGCCTCGACCTCGTCGAGATCGCGCCCAACGCCGAGCCGCCCGTCTGCAAGGTCATGGATTACGGCAAGTACAAGTACGAGCAGGCGATCAAGGCCAAGCAGGCTCGCAAGAAGCAGGCCAAGGTCGAGGTCAAGGAGATGAAGTTCCGTCCCAAGATCGACACCGGCGACTACGAGACCAAGAAGGGTCACGTCATGCGCTTCCTCAAGAAGGGCGCGCGCGTGAAGGTGACCATCATGTTCCGTGGTCGTGAGATGGCCCACCCCGAGCAGGGTCTCAACGTCCTCGAGCGACTGGCCGCCGACCTCAAGCCCTACGCCACGGTTGAGAGCCAGCCGAAGATGGAGGGCCGCAACATGCACATGCTCGTCGCGCCGATCAAGGGCGCCTTCGATGAGAAGACCTCCGAGGCGAGCGAGAAGGATACGAAGGAGAACTAGCATGCCTAAGATGAAGACGCACAAGGGTACGGCCAAGCGTTTCCGCCGCACCGGCACCGGCAAGATCATGCGCGCCAAGGCTTTCAAGAGCCACATCCTGACCAAGAAGTCCCAGAAGCGCATCCGCGGCTTCCGCAAGGAGACCGAGCTCGCCAAGGCCGACGTCAAGGTCGTTTCGTCCCGCATGGGCAAGTAGCGCATCGCGCCTGTCCGTACTTTTTTCACTAGGAGTTGATCTAACATGGCACGAGTCAAGCGCGCCGTTGCTGGCCGTAAGAAGCGTCAGACCCTCAAGGAGCTCTCCAAGGGCTACTACGGCACTTCCTCCCGCACCTTCCGCGGCATGAAGGAGCAGGTCCAGCACTCCCTGCAGTACCAGTACCGCGATCGCCGCAACAAGAAGCGCGACGTCCGTCGTCTCTGGATCCAGCGCATCAACGCCGCCGCCCGCATGAACGACATGAGCTACTCCACGTTCATGCACGGCCTGAAGCTCGCTGGCGTCGAGCTGGACCGCAAGGTCCTCTCGCAGATCGCCTACGAGGACGAGGCTGCCTTCGCCGCCCTGGCCGAGGTCGCCAAGAAGGCCATCGCCGACGCCGAGTAAGCGTCTCCCACATACCGTGGCTTCAAGGCCTGCATGCGCTCGCGTGCGGGCCTTTTTCTATGCCGAGAAGCGATGGGAGCGCCGCGCCCGCCGCGGCTTTCTCGGCGTTGGGTGGTGCTGTGTCCGTTACGGCCTTCTCGGCGTCACGGGTGCACGTTTGTGCCATTCGGGCTGGTATGTACGCCCGAATGCGCCAAACGTGCGGATATGTACGTCCTGGGACCCGAGAAGCGCGCAGATGCGCACGTTTGTGCCAAACGTGCAGGTCATATGAGCCCGTTTGTGCCATTCGGGCGAATCTGTACGAGCTTGTCGTGGCAAGAGGCGCAAGAGCCCTGTCGCAAGCGGTTCTCGGGCTAAGAAGGGCGGCATGGCGGCGACTGAATGGCCGAGAAGGGCGCTTTACTTCTCGTCATCCTTGTGGAAGAGGCGATCGACGAACTCCTCGCGACGCTCCTCGGTGATCTCCTCGCGCTTGGCCTGCTCCACGGCAAAGGCGGGGTCGTCGGGGGAGACGAGCTCGTCCTCGCCGCTCTTGGGGTTGTAGTGGTGGAGAAGCACCGGGTCAAACAGGTGCAGGTGCGCTGCAAAGCCAAACGACGCGCCGATGAGCGCGCAGAACACGATGATCCTGGGCGTCGTCTCGATCTTTGTCATGACGATGGCGCCTGCGCTCAGCATGGCGGTCCACAGATACATGAGCAGCACGGCCTGGCGCTGGTTGTAGCCGTCCTGGATGAGGCGGTGGTGGATGTGGCCCTTGTCGGCCTGGCCCACGCTCACGTGGGCGCGCTTGCGGCGGATGATGGCCGAGAACGTGTCGATGATGGGCACGAACGAGATGACGAGCGGCACGATGATCGTGGTGAGGCCGGCCACGCGCCTGACGTTGAGCAGCGACACCGTGCCGAGCGCAAAGCCAAGCAGAAGCGAGCCCGAGTCTCCCAGGAAGATGGAGGCCGGGTTGAAGTTGTAGCGAAGGAATCCCAGCGTGGCGCCGGCCACGGCGATGGAGACGGCGGCGGCGTCGAGGCGGCCGGACTGCGTGGCCAAAAAGAACAGCGTGCAGCTCGAGATGAACGTGATGCCCGAGGCCAGGCCGTCGAGGCCATCGATGAGGTTGATGATGTTCACGTAGGCCACGAGGTAGATGACCGTGATGGGGCAGGCCAGCCAGCCGAGCATGACCTCGCCGGGGCCAAACGGGTTCACGATGGCGCCCACGGTGAGGCCGGCCATGACGGCGATGGCGGCCGCCGCGACCTGGCCCGCGAGCTTGGCGAGGGGCTTCAGCTGGAAGACGTCGTCGATGGCGCCCGTGAGGAAGATGACGAGAAACGACACACCGAGCAGCGGGTAGTTGACGGTGGAGAACCTGCCGGGCGTGAGCACCGTGGGCCAGCCAAGGTGCGCCGTGCCCACGAGCTGGACGACGGCCGCGGCGACGAGCGCGAGAAAGATGGCGATGCCGCCCATGCGCGGGATCGTCTTCTTGTTGATGCGGCGCTTGCTGGGCTTGTCCACGGCACCGAGGCGCGTGGCGATGCGGCGGGCGAGCGGTGTGGCGACGAGCGCCACGACGAGGGCCGTGACGAACAGGGACGCATACGGAATCCACTCTCTCACCAAAACGTGAAGCCTTTCGGACTGCGGGCTGGCGCCGGCGCAAGGTTCGCAAAACGATAAAACAGTCACATGATACCAGCTTGGCGGGCATGACTTTGAGTGGGAAACCGAGGGCGTGCCCATGTCAAGACTGGCAACGACGAATGGCTTGGGTATAGTGGAGGTGTCAGCTCCCCGCAGGGCAAACTGGGTGAACCGACAAGCGTTTCCTGGGAGCCCATATACCGAGCTCAGTACAGGGATCCTCCGTTTGGGGGAAGCTGGAACAGCCGGCGAGGGCACCCACCTTCTGAGAGGTGGGTTCATTATCGCACCTGCGGGGAGCGACGTTGTCTTTGTCGCGGCGGCGCCCAGGGGCGCCTTTTTTGTGCGCGTCGCCTCGGGCCACGCCCCGTTGCGAGATTCTCGTTTGACAGGGGCGCTCGGCACGGTACAATAACCCTCGCGCAAACGCGCCTGGGGACGTAGCTCAGCTGGGAGAGCGCTGCCGTCGCATGGCAGAGGCCGAGGGTTCGATTCCCTTCGTCTCCACCAGGAATTGCCGAGCGGGCCACGATGTGGTCCGCTCTTTTTGTATCGAGACCCGCTGCGGCGGGGCATCTGGAGGCTCCATGGAGCGGATCCCAAGCGAATACGTGTCGTGCCACCTGTGCCCGCGCGCGTGCGGTGCCAATCGCGCGGCCGGTGTGCGCGGGGCGTGCGGTGCCACGGCAATCCTTCGCGTGGCCCGCGCGGCCCTGCACTTCTGGGAGGAGCCGCCCATCTCGGGCGAGGCGGGGTCGGGCGCCATCTTCTTCTCGGCCTGCACGCTTCGCTGTGTCTTTTGCCAGAATGCCCAGATCAGCTCGGGCAACTTTGGCGCGGACGTCTCCGTGGCCCGCGTGGCCCAGATGATGCTCGAGCTTGAGGCCCAGGGCGCGCTCAACATCAACCTCGTGACGCCGGGCCACTTTGCCCCGCAGGTGGTTGAGGCCGTCCGCATGGCACGTGACGCCGGGCTTTCCATCCCCATCGTGTGCAACACGGGCGGCTACGAGACGCTCGAGTGCGTGCGCCTGCTGTCCCAGGTGGTCGACGTGTGGCTCACGGACTTCAAGTACGCGAGCGCAGACCTGGCCGCCGAGCTGTCACGCGCCCGTGACTACCCGGCCGTCGCCGCGGTGGCCCTCACGGCCATGCTCGAGAGCGTGCGTGCCCACGGAGGGCCCGCCAGCGGCGAGGACGGCCGGATGCTTCGCGGCGTCATCGTGCGTCACCTCGTGCTGCCCGGGCACACGGACGACTCCATGGCCGTGCTCGACCGCGTCTGGGAGCTCGCGGGCAACGACGCGGACATCTCGGTCATGAACCAGTACACGCCAAACGCCGCGTGCCGCGCCCGTGGTGGCGACCTCGCGCGCGCCGTGACGGACGAGGAGTACGAGTCCGTTCTCGACCACGCCGACGACCTGGGCTTCGAGCGCATGTGGTGGCAGCAGGGCGGCACGGTGTCCGAGAGCTTCGTGCCAGCGTTCGACATGACGGGCGTGGAGGGGCCGGAGCTGGCGAGTCGTCGGCACGACTAGCGCCCGTCCAGAACGGCTAGACTAAAAAGGGTAGGACCAACATGGCCCCGGGTCTTGCGGGGCAGATGCGAGGAGCACCCATGGCAGACGAGACACCCCTGACCGACGAGGAGCGCGAGGAGCTCAGGCGCCTTCGCGCCGAGAAGGCGGCCCGCGAGCGCGCGCAGCAAGACGCCGCCCAGAAGGCCGAGCTCGAGCGCCTGCGCTCCGAGCAGGCCGAGGCCGAGCAGGAGGCGCTCGACGCCCGCCGCCGCGAGCGCGCCCGCGAGTACATGGAGCCCGACGACGACCTCAAGATGCCCGTCGGCCAGAAGATCGTCCTGCTCGCGCTCGCCGTCATCGTGGCGCTGTTCGTCATGAGCGTCGTGGGCGGCGGCCTCATCTCCAACTAGCGCCGCGCCCGCGCCGGCAGTGACGCAAGCCGCGAAACACTCACGAAAGAGGGGGAGCGCAATGTCGCTCACGGACGCAACGAGGCCCACGGACGTCTCGCTCAACACGGACCTGTACGAGCTCACGATGGCCCAGGGATTCTGGGAGAGCGGCCTCATGGACGCAGAGGCCTGCTTCACGGTCTTCTTCCGTGACGCGCCGTTCAACGGAGGATATGCCGTGGCCTGCGGCACCGGCCAGATCGCGGCCCTCGTCGAGAACTTCCGCTACACCGAGGAAGACATCGCCTACCTCGCCTCCATCCAGGCCCCCGGCGGCGGTGCCCTGTTCAAGCCGGGCTTTCTCGAGTGGCTCTCCCGCTTCTCGATGGACGTCGACGTGTGGGCCGTGCCCGAGGGACAGGTGGTGTTCCCCCGCGAGCCGATCGTGCGCGTGCAGGGTCCCATGGCGGCCTGCCAGCTCATCGAGACGGCCCTGCTCAACCTCGTGAACTTCCAGACGCTCGTCGCCACCAAGACGGCGCGCGTCGTCCAGGCGGCCGAGGGCCACGCGGTCTCCGACTTTGGCCTGCGCCGCGCCCAGGGCCCCGACGGCGGCCTGGCCGTGGCCCGCGCCTCCTACGTGGGAGGCGCGAGCTCCACGTCCAACTGCCTTGCCGGCAAGATCTACGGCATCCCGGTGTTTGGCACGCACGCCCACTCCTGGGTCATGGCGTTTCCCTCCGAGCTCGAGGCGTTCCGCGCGTTCGCCCGCACGAGCCCCAAGAACTGCGTGCTTCTCGTTGACACCTATGACGTGCGCCAGGGCGTGGAGAACGCCGTGACGGTCGCCAAGGAGATGGAGCAGGCGGGCGAGCGCCTCGCCGCCGTGCGCATCGACTCCGGGGACCTCGCCAAGCTCTCCAAGTACGCGCGCAAGACGTTCGACGAGGCGGGGCTGCCCTACGTGAGGGTGTCTGCCTCGAACGACCTCGACGAGTACACGATCCAGTCGCTGTTCGCCCAGGGCGCGCCCATCGACTCGTTTGGCGTGGGTACCAAGCTCGCCACGTGCGACCCGCAGCCCTCGTTGGGCGGCGTCTACAAGCTCGCCGCCGTGCGCAAGGCCGGCGAGAGCGACTGGCGCCCCACGATGAAGCTGTCCGAGGTCGCCTACAAGCGCACCATCCCCGGCATCCAGCAGGTCGCGCGCTTCTATGACGAGGCGGGCTGCCCGGTGGGAGACGTCATCTACGACGAGACGATGGAAGGCGCCAGCCGCGAGCGCTGCGTGGACGTCCTGGACGCCGAGACGAGCTACGACTTTGCCGGTCACACCTGCGAGGACCTGCTCGTGCCCGTCGTGGCTCACGGCGAGCGCGTGGGAGGTCCCGAGGGCATCGAGGACGCGAAGCGTCGCTGCAGAGACGCGCTCATGCACCTTGACCCGGCGGTCCGGCGCTTCCTGAACCCGCAGGTCTACCCCGTGGGCATCGAGACGGAGCTGTCGCGGCTGCGTCAGCGCCTCGTTCGCGAGGAGCGTGCCGCCCAGGCCCGCTAGGTGACAATTGGGGACGGGGTCAACCGTCACCGCCGCCCTCGGCATATCTGATACACTCACTCAGTTACATCGCGTGCACGGAGAAGGGATACATCGTGGTCGAGACGATCGAGAAGCTGGTTCGCGCGGCGGTCGAGGAGGCGCAGGCGGCCGGCGAGCTGCCGCAGTTCGAGGTCGCTGACCTGGGTCTCGAGCGCCCGGCAGACGCCTCGCACGGTGACTGGACGAGCACCGTTGCCCTGCGCAGCGCCAAGGCCGCCCACATGGCCCCCCGCGCCATCGCGGACGCCATCGCCAAGCACCTGCCCGACGCCCCCGAGGTGGACCGCGTGGAGGTCGCCGGCCCCGGCTTCGTGAACATCTACCTGTCTGCCGCCGCCGGCAACGAGATCTTCCGCACGGCCCGCGAGCGGGGCGCCGACTTCGGCCGCTCCAACCTCGGCGCCGGTCAGCGCGTCCAGGTCGAGTTCGTCTCGGCCAACCCCGTGGGCCCGCTGCACATCGGCCACGGCCGCTGGGCGGCCCTGGGCGACTCGCTCTCCCGCGTCCTGGAGCACGCCGGCTACGACGTCGAGCGCGAGTACTACGTCAACGACCACGGCAACCAGATGAACACGTTCGGCAACTCCGTGTCCGAGCGCTACCTGCAGCTCGCCCAGATCATGGACGAGAAGGGCATCGACGCCCACGCCGCTCACGAGGCCCTCATCGCCGACTGGAGCGCCTTCGTGGAGGACGAGGCCGACGAGCACCCCGACTCCCACCCCTACATGGACGCCTTCCGCGCCAAGCTCGGCGCCGACTCCTACGGCGGCGACTACATCATCGACCTCGCCGCCCACTTCATGGAAGCCGACGGCACGCGCTGGGTGGACGCTGACGCCGAGGAGCGCATGCTGTCGTTCCGCGAGCGCGGCTACAAGCTTATGCTCGACGACATCCGCCAGACCTGCACGGACATGCGCACCGACTTCGACCTGTGGTTCTCCGAGCGCTCCCTGTACGAGAAGGACGCCGACGGCACGAGCGCCGTGGACCGCGCCTTCGCCCGCCTGCGCGAGCAGGGCTACCTGTACGAGAAGGACGGCGCCCTGTGGTTCCGCTCTACCGACTTCGGTGACGACAAGGACCGCGTGCTCGTCAAGGCAGACGGCGCCTACACCTACTTTGCCTCCGACGTGGCCTACCACTGGAACAAGTACGAGCGCGTCGACCACGTCATCGACGTGTGGGGCGCGGATCACCACGGCTACATCGCCCGCGTGCGCGCCGCCACCGACGCCCTGGGCTACGAGGGCAAGTTCGAGGTGCTTCTCGGCCAGCTCGTGAACCTTTTGCGCAACGGCCAGCCCGTCAAGATGTCCAAGCGCAAGGGCACGATGGTGCCGCTGCGCGAGTTGCTCGACGAGGTGGGCGCCGACGCCACGCGCTTCACGCTCGTCTCCAAGAGCTCCAACCAGATGATCGACTTCGACATCGAGGCCGTGAAGCGCCAGGACAACACGAACCCCGTGTACTACGTGCAGTACGCCCATGCGCGCATCTGCTCCATCCTGCGTCGTGCCGCCGGCGTGACGGCCGAGGAGGCCGCCGCGATCGGCATGGACGAGGTGGCCCTGCGCGCGTGTCCCATCGGCTGCGACCTCTCCGTCCTCACCGACCCCACCGAGGCGGCGCTCGCCCGCAAGCTCGGCGAGTTCGGCGAGCTCGTCGAGGGATGCGCCCGTGACCGCGCGCCGTTCCGCCTCACGCACTACGCCAAGGAGCTCGCCGCCGCCTTCCACGGCTTCTACACCGTCTGTCAGGTGCTGCCGAGCGAGGGTCGTCCCGTTGACCCGGCGGTTTCCAAGGCCCGCCTCGCCGCGTGCGACGCCTGCCGCCGCGTGCTTGCGCTCACGCTCTCGCTCGTGGGCGTCAGCGCCCCGGAGCGCATGTAGCGCATCATCCTTTAATTGAATCTTTTTTGGCCCGGCACGCTTGGCGTGCTGGGTTTTTTCTTATGTTCCGAGAAGTATTTTGCAGGTATCCCTAAATTAAAGGCCCAACGGCGATAATTAGGGGTATCCTAGGGATGAGCTAGTTAGTTGCTTCTCGGGGGTCTTGTCGTTGAAGGTGTGTGAGTATCTATCGGTGCGCCGGGCCTTTGGCCTGGTACGTCAGTCCACGCCTGTCTCCGGTCGCATCACGTTCGACGAGCTTGGCATCATGTGCCACCTCGCAAACGTGGGAGAGCCGCTCCGCACGTCGGAGATTGCCGAGCATCAGGGCGTTCTGCGCCCCACCATGACCCACAGGACGGGCCACCTGGCAGACCTCGGCTTCATCGAACGCAGAATGGGGGAGAACGACAGGCGCAGCGTCTGCTGCTCCCTGACGCCTGCTGGCGTGAGCGAGGTCCGCAGGGTCGTCACAGAGATGTGCCGCAACATCACGGCGGGCATGCCCCTGTGCCGCTGCGTCCCGCGTCGCATGTCGCTCATCATCGACGAGTGCGCGAGGGTGTCGGTCTCCTCGGCAGACATGGTGCTCGTTGCCCTGTCGGAGGTCACGGCCGGACAGCCCGGCAGGTCCGTGAGCGAGCTCGTCGCGTTCCTCGGCCTCCTTCAGCCCACGGTGTCCATGGCCGTCTCGTCGCTCGAGAAGGCCGGCCTTGCCGCCCGAGTCGACCTGGACGCCCGCAACACCGCCGGCGTTCGCCTCACGGAGACGGGCCGTGCACGCGCCGCAAAGATCGCCGAGCGTCTCGCCGCGTTTCGCGTGGGCCATGCTCGCGCAGACAGCCCCACAGTGCTATAGTCACGTTCGATAAGGGCCAAAGGGCCCGTTTGCGCCGCTCGTCGGCGCACCTCCACGTTCCCAGCATGTCATCCGCGCATAGGTCGGCCGCCATACCTGCCTGCGTCTTGCGCCTTGCCATGCGCAGGGAGGCGACTCGCTCGCCAGACACGAAGGATCACCCACGTGACAGAAGAGAAGAACGAGGACGTCCAGGCGCCTAAGCGCCGTCGTACCCGTACGCGCAAGGCCCAGGCCGAGGACGCGCCCATCCAGCAGACGCCGTCCAAGCAGTCTGACTCCCCCAAGCAGCAAGAGGACGCGCCACAGCCCAAGCGACGCCGCACCCGCCAGCACAAGGACGCGGAGGCCCCCGAGCGCGAGGCCGCCCCGGCCCGCGACCGCGAGCCCCAGCAGCGCGAGCAGCCCAAGCCCCAGCGCGGCCACGCCCAGCGAGACGGCCGCGACAACCGTGACAACCGCGGCGGGCGCAACCAGCAGCAGGGGCGCAACCAGCAGTTCCAGAACAACAGGCGCCGTGGCCGCCACGGCAACAACAACGCGGGGCAGGGCATCGTCGAGCCCAGGCTCTCGCGGGAGATGCTCTCCTCCATGCTCGTGGCCGAGCTGCGCGTGCATGCGGCGGGCCTGGGCGTCGAGTACGTGGGCGTGCGCAAGGCCCAGCTCGTCGAGGACGTCTACGTGGCCTCGGCACGCGCCGAGGGCTTCCGTGACGTCGCGGGCGTGCTCGACCTCACGAACGAGGGCTACGGCTTCGTGCGCACGGGCAACTACATGCCCGGCGACGACGACGCCTTCGTGCCCCAGCAGCTCATCAAGCACATGGGCCTTCGTCGCGGAGACTGGGTGGAGGGCACCGTGCGCCCCAGCCGCCCCAACGACAAGTACCCGGCGCTCCAGAAGGTCGCCTCGGTGAACGGTCTGCCGCCCGAGGTGCTGCGCAGCCGCCCGCGCTTCCGCGACCTCACGCCCGTCTACCCCAACGAGCGCCTCACCATGGAGCACGGTCGCGACTCCATCACGGGCCGCGCCATCGACCTCGTGGCGCCCATCGGCAAGGGCCAGCGCGGCCTCATCGTGAGCCCGCCCAAGGCCGGCAAGACCACGGTGCTCAAGCGCATCTGCGAGTCCATCGCCGCCAACAACCCCGAGGTGCACCTCATCTGCCTGCTCGTGGACGAGCGGCCCGAGGAGGTCACGGACATGCAGCGCTCCATCCACGGAGACGTCGTGGCCTCTACGTTCGACATGCCGGCCGACAACCACACGGCCGTCTCCGAGCTCGTCATCGAGCGCGCCAAGCGACTCGTGGAGATGGGCCGCGACGTCGTGGTCATCCTCGACTCCATCACGCGCCTCGCCCGCGCTTACAACCTCGCCCAGCCGGCGAGCGGCCGCATCCTGTCCGGCGGCGTGGACGCCTCGGCGCTCTACCCGCCCAAGAAGTTCCTGGGCGCCGCCCGCAACATCGAGAACGGCGGCTCGCTCACGATCCTTGCCTCGGCCCTCGTCGAGACGGGCTCGAAGATGGACGAGGTGATCTTCGAGGAGTTCAAGGGTACGGGCAACATGGAGCTCAAGCTCGACCGCGAGCTCGCCGACAAGCGCATCTTCCCGGCCATCGACCCGGTTGCCTCCGGCACGCGCAACGAGGAGCTGCTCATCGACCCCGAGCTGCAGCCGTTCGTGTGGGGCCTGCGCCGCATCCTGGCAAACATGAACAACATCGAGCGTGCCGAGAATTCGCTCATCAAGAGCCTGAAGGCCACCTCCACCAATGAGGAGTTCCTCATACGCTCGGCCAAGAAGGCCCAGCAAAGCGAGTACGTCGACGCCTTGTAGGGCAGAGCGTGAACAGGGGACGTACCCCCGTTCACGTGTTGGGCGGGGCCGGCAGGACGCCGGTCTCGCCCTTTTCTTTTCGCCCCGGCCAAACTTGCTGTCAGGTAGTTGCAAAACTGCTGTATAGTGCTTCTGAAGGGTGCAAGGCGCCCATCGAGAGAATTCGTACGAGCGACGGTACACGCAGACCAACCAGACCCCGCCGTTGCCCGATTGGCCGAGAAGCCCACCTGGGCGCTCGTGCCGTCGCCGCAATTTCGTCTGACTGCATAAGCCGTCGCCTCACAGGGGAGGCGTTGGGTCATGACGAGCAGGCGAGTCAATCCTGCCATCTATGCCGGCCTGGCCGGGGCGTGCGCGTGGGGAGTCCCCACGTGCGCACAGGCGCTCACGGTCATGGGCCATGAGGTCCCCACGACCGACCCCACGTTCACGTTCGCGGCCGGGTGCGTCGTGGGCGCCGTCGTTGTCGGTGGCGTCTCGGCCATCGTGTCGCATGCCACGGCGTCACGCGCCGCACGCGAGGAGGTTGCGCAGGCCATGGCCGCCGCTCACGCGTCCTCCCGCCGCGCTTCGACTGGCGCCGTCCCTGTCTCCGAGGGCTCCGCTCGCCCGGCGTCCGCGCCCCGTGCCTCGGCAACCCGTGAGTGGGAGCAGACCGGAAACATCCGCGTCCAGTCCGTCTCGGACGCGAGTAACGCCGAGGAGGCCATCGAGGACGCGTGGAGCGCCTGGGAGGCTGGCGCCAAGGCGTCCAACGACTACGTCGACGTTGCCGAGGGCTACGTCCGCACCCGCACGTTCGCCGAGCGCATGAGCGCCCGTGCCAAGGGCGTCGCCAGCGTGCTCTCCGAGCGCCTGGGATCGGCGAAGATGGAGGGCCTGCCCGTGATCGAGCGCGCCGACGGCAGCGTGGGAGACGTGGGCGAGAGCTGGTGGGATGAGGCGTTCGGCGACGACGTCCGCACCGTTGCCTCCGCCTCGTTTGGCGGTCAGTCGGTCGAGGA
>UMHQ01066905.1_pt1 | contig 40784 bp, 37 predicted proteins | sample 1965531 | NCBI WGS metagenome assembly UMHQ01 (sample SAMEA4836098, study PRJEB28245) | human gut metagenome | biome: gut microbiome; material: fecal sample | place: Denmark | collected 2008 | reverse complement strand
TGTTGGCGACCATCTTGCCGGTCTCGTCGAGTATAACGGCCTTCGTATAGGTGGAGCCGACGTCGCATCCTCCGTAATATTTCATCTTTTACCCCTCTTTATTTCACGTCGTATTCGTATTTCGGGAACTTCCCGATGTCGTAATTCTGCTTCAGGATATCGCGGCGCTCCATGCCGTCGTAGTGCTTCTTGAGGAACGGCTCGACCACATAGAACAGGGCCTTGCCGTCCAGGTCGAAGTAAAACACCGCGAAGAGGCCCGCGTACACCGCGGCGCCGATGCCTGCGGCAATGCCCAGAGTCTTTTTGAATTTCCGCATTTTCCTGCCCCCCCTTACCAGCTCATGGAGTCGTCAAACTCGAGCAGCGACGGGTCGAGCGGCTCCTCGTGCATGACGGTGAACATGTAGTCGTTCACTATGCGGCGTATCTCCATACGCGACACCGTGCGGCTGTCGGGCAGCGCGTGCGGCATCCAGATGGCGTGGATATTGCGCTTGCGGAACTCGTCCTCGAACATGCCGGTGATGCCCTGCATGCCCTTGCACTGCACCTGGTCGTACATCATGACCATGTCGCAGTTGAAGCGCTCCATGTTCTCCCAGATCTCGAAGATGTGCTTGTAGCCGCCGACGGCCATGCGGCGCATGGGCGCCCACTCGTTGTAGAGCGTGAAGTCCTCCATGAGGTGGTCCTTCGTGTCCGTTCGCATGACGATGTCGAACATCAGCGAGTCCATGTTCATTATGGTGTTCAGGCCCCAGCAGTTGTAGGCCCAGGTGCACCAGTGGGAGTAGTAGAGCGGCGCGCAGCTCCAGGCCAGCACGCGGTGGCGGGTCTCCGGGAAGGTGTTTATCTTCTTCTCCACGCAGCGGTACATGATCTTCTTGACGCGCTTGTCGGTCTGCGCCCAGATGTCTCGCCAGCCCGCCTGAGAGTAGTAGATGCGGTAGAGCGCCTGGGCGACGCCGTTTATCGGGTAATACGGCGTGTTGGCCGCGACGTCCCACTTCTCGCGCTCGAACACGGTGAGCTTGTTGTACTTCTCGATGTAACTCACGAACACGTCGTAGTCGAACGGCATGCCCGTCTGCTCCTCGATGAACTTCCAGCACTCTTCGATCTCGCGGCGGCAGTGCTCCTGCACCAGCGGGTCGTCGAACTGCATGGGCTGAGGCATGGCGAAGAGCGGCTTGTCGTAAGCCCAGTCCTGGAGTATGCTCGTGCCGACGGAGCCGTCGCAGGCCTCGTTCGAGGTGACGAGGAACGGGAAGTAATCCGGCATGTCGTCGAGGATGGAGAGTCCGGCCTCGGCCTGGCACATCGGGCAGGGGTCGCCGGGCAGGCCGATGGACTGGGCGGCGTCTATGTAGTTGAGCACGGTGTGGCAGTTGACGTGGCAGGTGACGAAGTACGGCACCATCTGCAGCGGCACGTCGTCCATCCTGTCGCGCCAGGGGTAGAAGATGGCGCCCGCGACGGTCTCGTCGTGTGCCGGGGTCCTGTACCAGAGCTCGTTGCGCTTGCCGCCGTGGATATTGGCGTCCGCGGAGAACATGCGCATGAACTGCCTTATCGTCTCGTTGACCATGGCCCTGTAATGCCAGGCGGAGGCGGCGAGCGTCGGCCCGCGCATGCCCTCGAAGCCGCGGTCAAACCAGTGCATGACGGTCAGGTAGGTCTGACCCACCCAGCGGTAGCGCCAGACGCCCTTGGCGAAATTCACCACGCCGCCGTATTTCATGACGTCGTGCACCATCATGCCGTAGTTGTAGAGCCAGATGCGGTTGAAGTAGTACATCGTGTCCTTGAAGCCGCGCCACTCGCGGTGCTTGTAGAGGCCGGTCTTGGGGATGTACAGGTCGCCCAGGCGCCGCTCTCCGTGCGGCTTGCCGTACCAGAAATCCCGGGCAAGTTTCTTAATGTTTTTGATCTTCATCTTCACTTGCCCTCCTGTATCTTTTTGATCTCGATGCTCTCTATGAACGCCTGGAACCGGGTCCGGAGCTGGCCGGAGGCGCTGTTTATGTACTCCTTCTCAATGGAGCAGACCGGGATGCCGAAGTCGCGCTGGAGGACTATGGTGTTTATCGTGCGCTCATAGCTCCAGTACTCGCAGAACTTGTTGCTCTCGACGATGATGCCGTCGGCGCGGTATTCCCTCGCGATGTCCGCGAGCTGCTTTTTGCGGCCGCGCATCTCGTCCTGGCCCATGAAGCGCGGGCACATGCTGGTCTTCAGGTAGTGCCTCGCTATGGCGTCCAGCGGTTCCTGGCCTTCGGCGACGACTATCTCCTCCCTGCCCGGCATGGAGCCGTAGCAGTAGCGGTCCGCAACGACCATGGCGCCGCAGCCCTCTATGAGCTTGGTGAAGCCCGGGTCGTCGTTCTCGGAGCCGGAGAGCATGACCTTGCAGCGGAACCAGGGCTTGGGGTCCGCCTCGCGCTTGCGCAGCTCCTCCGCCGTCTCGCGCAGATAGGGCAGGATCAGGTACTTCGGACACACCAGCGTCACCAGCTGGATGACGTGGAACTCGTAGCCCGTGATCGTGGGGTTATCCATCTTGCGGTAGTTGCCGATCTCGTTTATGAGGCGGCAGACCTCGTTGTGCTCCTCGATCGTGCGCATGAGCGCCTCGTCCGAGGTGTCGATGCCGAATTTCTCCCTCAGCGGCTTGAGGACGTGCGCACGCAGCTGCTCGCGGTAGTGCTCATAGCTGTTCTCCGTCTTTTTGAAGGGCACGTCGGTGAATTCGCAGAAGAAATCCGGGTTCTGGATGAGGTCCATCATCTGCATGTGCTCCTGGAAGCGGCAGGTCACGGTGCAGGTCTCCGTGGCCATCTCGGCGTCCAGGAAGTTGTAGCCGCCCTCGAGCGCGCGCTCCAGCAGGCTGCGGCCGTAGTGGCAGGTGCGGCCGGACATGTAGTAAGTTGCGATGTCCGGCGAGGTGCACCTCGGCGCGCGGAGCCTCACACCAAAGCAGCCGGGCAGATCAAGCAGGACCTCCGGCATGAAATAGCATGTGTAGCCCAAGGCGCGCTTCCCCTCGCCCTTGGCCTGCTTCACAAGGTCGTTATTGGCCTCCTGGAGCAGGTCTTCAAAGAAAATCAGGTGCTTCAGGTCTCTCATTCAAATCCCCCTCTGTAAACCAGTTGTTTTTCTGCCCAATTTGCTTTGCCAAAACACCTTTTCTACTGTCAAGGATAACAAAGGTATCGTTAAATGTCAAACACATTTTTTCAACACTCGGCTTATTTTTTGCGCAGTTTCCGTTTATACCGCTTTTATACGCGCGATAATCGGCATTTCTGAGCCTCCGCCTCTGGTTAGACCACTTGGAGCAGCTAAACGTTTGGTTAATTAAAACTATATGTTGGAGTCACACAAAATTAGCTATTTAAAGCGTCAAATTTTAATGCGCTTTGGCGATTGACAAATCGAGGATATTTCATTAATATTTAACGCAACACAAGGGAGTGTGAACGGGATACGTTCGCGCTCCCTTCTGCTATTTGGGATATGGAAGATCAATCGTAGAGGAGGAAACACAATGAAAATGAAGAAATTGCTCTCTATCCTGTTGGCTCTCTGCCTCGTGCTCGGCCTCGCGGCCTGCGGCAGCACGGACGAGGGTACTGTAAGCGACAGCCCCAGCGATGGCGGCTCTGTAAGCGACAGCCCCAGCGATGACGGCAGCAGCTCTTCGGGTGATACCCTGAAGATAGGCCTCATCGGACCCATGACCGGCGGTCTCGCGGCTTACGGCAACTCGATGCGTGAGGGCTTCGAGCTCACTATCTCCCAGATCAATGAGGCGGGCGGCATCCTCGGCAAGCAGGTCGAGATGGTCGTAGCCGATGATCAGGGCACCGACACCGAGTGCGTCAACGCCTTCAACAGCCTTGTATCCCAGGGCATCAAGATAATCGTCGGCTCCGCCACCTCCGGCTGCACCAGCGCCATCACCGGCCTCGCCAACGAGGAAGGCGTCATCCTCATCACCCCCAGCGCCACGGCTGACTCCATCACCACTGAGGACGATTACGTGTTCCGCTCCTGCTTCCGCGACAGCCTCCAGGGCGATATCGCCGCTGCTTACGTCGCCAGCATGGGCTACACCAAGGTCGGCACCATTGAGTGCAGCGCCGACACCTACTCCATGGGCCTCGTCGCCAGCTTCACCTCCGCCTGCGAGGAGCGCGGCATCGAGATAGTCGCCGCCGAGTCCACCGCCACCATGGACGCTCAGGACTTCACCAACCAGTGGGCCGCCATGGTCAGCGCCGGCGCCGAGCTGGTCTACGCCATCTACTACTACGACGCTGTCGGCCCGTTCCTCATCCCGCAGGCCCGTGCGGCCGGCTACACCGGCGCTATAATGGGCGCCGACGGCTTTGACGGCACGCTCGACTACATATCCGAGGGCACCGACCTCACCGCTTTCAACAACGTGTTCTGGACCAACCACTATGACCCCTCCGACCCCTCTGAGGCCACCGCAGCCTTCGTCGAGGCCTACGAGGCCGAGTACGGCACCGCCCCGATGTCCTTCGCGGCTCTGACTCACGACTGCCTGCTCATAGTCCAGACCGCCATCGAGACCGCCGGCACCACCGACGACATCGCCGCTGTGCGCGACGCCATGGCCGACACCAGCGTGGTCTATGACGGCGTCACCGGCACCTTCTCCCTCGACGCGACCGGCACGCCTACCAAGGGCGGCGCGATCATCGAGTACTACGTTGACGATGCCACCGGCACTGTCTCGCAGCGTCTTGAAACCACCATCTCCGCTGACGAGCTCACCTGATCCTCCCACTCCCACTCTCCCAACCCACAGGGGAGACGTCAGCAAGCGGCGTTTCCCCGCCGTGTAAAAAGCGGCGGGGAGGCGCTGTATAAGTATATAGAGGAAAGGCGGAGGATTTTATGGGCACCTTTTTACAAACTCTATTCGTGGGACTGAGACTGGGAAGCGTCTATGCGCTCATCGCGCTCGGCTACACGATGGTATACGGCATCATCAGACTGATAAACTTCGCGCACGGCGACTTCATCATGGTCGGCGGCTACACGCTGGTCTTCACCGTGCCCATACTCACCGCAGCGGGCCTGCCGGCCTGGACTGCGGTCATACTTGGCTTTGTGATCTGCGCCCTGGTGGGCGTGGCGGTCGAGCTCATAGCCTACCGCCCCGTCCGCAAGAAGGGCACCAACATGTCCGCGCTCATCACGGCCATAGCCATGAGCCTGCTGCTTGAGAACCTGGCCCAGGCCATTCCGGCCATCGGCCCCGACCCCAAGATTGCCAGCCAGATATTCAGCAGCGGCGGCATCACCGTCTCGGGCGTCATGCTCGACTACAAGACCATCTATACTATAATAATCAGTGCACTCATCATGTGCGCGCTCTACCTCTTCACACAGAAGACCAAGATGGGCCGCGCGATGCGCTGCGTCTCCGAGGACAAGGAGGCCAGCATACTCATGGGCGTCAACGTCAACACGACCATCGTCGCCACCTTCGCCATCGGCGCGGGCCTCGCGGCGGTCGCCAGCCTCATGTACGTCGCGCAGTATCCCAAGGTGTACACCACCATGGGCTCGCTCCTGGGCCTCAAGGCCTTCGTCGCGGCCGTCCTCGGCGGCATCGGCATCGTGCCCGGCGCCATGCTCGGCGGACTGGTCATCGGACTTGTCGAGAGTTTTTCCACGAGCTACATAAGCTCCAGCCTTTCGGACACCTTCGTGTTCCTCATCCTCATCGTGGTGCTTATCATAAAGCCCGCCGGAATACTCGGAAAGAATGTGGGTGAAAAGGTATGAGCAAACTTCAGAAACGCGGATACGTCATCAACACTGCCGTCCTCGTTGTGCTCTTTGCGCTCTTCATGCTGATCTCGGGCTCCCTTGGCGGCACGGACAGCTTCAAGCTCATCCTTGTCCCGAGCATCTGGCAGTGCTGCTATCTCATAATCCTAGCCGCGAGCCTGAACCTCGTGCTCGGCTTCCTCGGCCAGCTCTCGCTCGGCCACTGCGGCTTCATGGCCATCGGCGCCTACACCGCCGCGCTTATGAGCCTTGCCTTCCAGCGCGCCGGGGTCTATGACGAGAAGAGCGGCGCGGTGTTCATCGCCATCATCTTCCTGTGCATCATCGCCGCCGGTCTGCTGGCCGCCGTCATCGGCGCCGTGGTCAGCATCCCCGCGCTCAGGCTCAAGGGCGACTACCTCGCCATCATCACGCTCGGCTTCGGCCTCATCATCGTCAACGTCATCAACAACCTGCCCTTCGCCGGTCAGAACGGCCTCGCGGAAGGCTCCGCCTCGGCCTCACTCTACGCCACCGGCCTCGGCTTCGGCACTGCGGCAAAGGTCACGTACATCTGGGTCGCGCTGCTCGTCACGATCGTCTGCATCGTGCTGATGTTCATGTTCATCCGCTCTAAGTACGGCCGCGCCATCCGCGCCATCCGCAACGACGAGATCGCCGCGAGCGCCGCGGGCATCAACACCAGCTACTACAAGGTGCTGACCTTCTCCTTCTCGGCCTTCTTCGCCGGTGTCGCGGGCGCGCTCTACGCCTGCGCCAATGCCTCGCTCTCGACCAGCAGCTTCTCCTTCACCAACGGCGGCATACTCAACTCCACCTTCGTCGTCGTCATGGTCGTGCTCGGCGGCATGGGCTCGCTCACGGGCTCCATCTTCTCCGCCGTCATCATGTACGTGCTCAACTACCAGATCAAGAACGGTGCCTGGGTCTCGGCCCTGCCCGGATTTTTGCAGGGCGTGTTCACATACCCCATGCTCGTCTACGCGCTGGTGCTGGTCGTCATCATCATCTTCCGCCCGAAGGGCATCTTCGGCAGCTATGAGTTCTCGCTCACGGGCCTGGCCTCTTCCCTGGCCGCAAAGCTGCGCGGGAGCAAAAAGTCCGCCGCAAAGGAGGCTGCACAGCATGAGTGAAAAGCATGTTCCGACGCTTGAGACAAGGAAGCTCGGCATCTCCTTCGGCGGCCTCAAGGCCGTCTCGGACTTCAACATCACGATAGACAAGGGCGAGCTCGTCGGCCTCATCGGCCCCAACGGCGCGGGCAAGACCACGGTGTTCAACCTGCTCACCGGCGTCTACAAGCCCACCGAGGGCACCGTGCTGCTCGACGGCGTGCCGCTCAACGGCAAGAAGACCCACCAGTTTGTCGCCGCCGGCATCGCCCGAACCTTTCAGAACATCCGCCTCTTCAAGGACATGACCGTCATCGAGAACGTCAAGTCCGCCTTCACCAAGGACATCGGCTACGGCATGCTCGACGCCGCGCTGCGCACGCCCAAGTTCTGGCGCCTCGAGCGCGAGGCCACGGACAAGGCGATGGACCTGCTCGACATCTGCGGCCTCGCCGACAAGGCCGACAAGCTGGCCTCCAGCCTGCCCTACGGCCAGCAGCGCAAGCTGGAGATCGCCCGCGCGCTCGGTACCGACATGAAGGTGCTGCTGCTCGACGAGCCCGCCGCCGGCATGAACCCCACCGAGACGGCGGAGCTGCTCTCGGTCATCAACACCATCCGCGACCGCTTCGGCATCGCCATACTGCTCATCGAGCACGACATGTCCCTCGTCATGAACGTCTGCCAGCGCATACAGGTCATCGACTACGGCCAGACCATAGCCTCCGGGCTTCCGGCGGAGATAGCCTCCAACCCGAGGGTCATAGCCGCGTATCTGGGCGAATAAGGGGGGTCACAAATGCTTGAAGTCAAGGACATAAACGTCTACTACGGCGCGATACACGCGCTCAAGGGGGTCTCCCTCACCGTCGCGGACGGCGAGCTCGTCTCGCTCATCGGCGCCAACGGCGCGGGCAAGACCACCACGCTGCGCACGATCTCCGGCCTGCTGCACGCGGCGACGGGCTCTGTGACGCTCGACGGCGTGGACCTGCAGAAGGCCGCGCCCAACAAGATAATCAGCCTGGGTCTCGCGCACGTCCCCGAGGGCAGGCACGTCTTTGCCCGCATGACGGTGGAAGAGAACCTCCGCATGGGCGCCTACTCCATCCGCGACCAGAAGAAGATAGCCGCGAACATGGAGATGGTCTACAACCACTTCCCCCGCCTGCGTGAGCGCCGCCGCCAGTTTGCCGGCACGCTCTCCGGCGGCGAGCAGCAGATGCTCGCCACGGGCCGCGCGCTGATGACCGGCCCGAAGATGGTCATCATGGACGAACCCAGCATGGGCCTGAGCCCCATTCTGGTCAAGGAGATTTTCGCGATAATCGAGGAGCTGCACAAGAGCGGCATCACCATCCTGCTCGTGGAGCAGAACGCGAAGATGGCCCTCGCCGTCAGCGACAGGGCCTACGTGCTTGAGACCGGCAGCATCTCCATGGAGGGCGAGGCCGCGGCGCTCTCTGAGGACGACCGGGTGCGCAAGGCGTACCTCGGAGCTTAAAAGGAGGCGTCAAATGGGAAGATTCGTAATCACCGTCGCCCGTGAGACGGGCAGCGGCGGCCACAACATAACGCGCAAGCTCTCAGACGCGCTGGGCGTACCGTACTACGACCGCGACCTGCTGCGCAAGGCCTCCGAGGTCAGCGGCATCCACGAGCAGCTGTTCGGCGCGGCGGACGAGCGCATCGGCCTGCGCCAGATGCTCTCCGCGGCCGAGAAGGTCTACACGGGCGAGATACTCCCGCCCGACAGCGACGACTACATCTCCACGCGCAACCTCTTCAGCTTTCAGGCCAAGATAATCAAGGAGCTGGCCGAGACGGAAAACTGCATCATCCTCGGCCGCTGCGCGAACTATCTGCTGATGGATAAGCCATATGTCCTGAAGCTGTTCATCCACGCGCCGCTGGAGGCGCGGCTCTCGCGCGTGGCGTCCTACTCCCTGGCCTGGAGCCAGCACGAGGTGGCCCGCCACATCCGCGTGGAGGACAAACGCCGCGCGGCCTACTACCACTACTACACCGGCGAGGAGTGGCGCGACGCCGCCGGTTACGACCTCAGCCTCGACACCGACAAGCTCGGCGAGGACGGCTGCGTCGAGTTCATCAAGAAGATACTGCCGCTCTACGAAAAGTGAGCCGCAGGCAAAAAACGTGGAGCCCCAGACGGGGCTCCCCTATTTTTTGCGTTCACGCTCAGTTTTCAAAGAGATATTTCAGATAGCTGTAGCCCTCGGCCTCCATCTTGGCGTAGGGCACAAAGCGCAGAGCGGCGCTGTTGATGCAGTAGCGCACGCCGTTGGGCGAATCCGGGTCATCCGCGAAGACGTGGCCCAGATGCGAGTCCCCCGCCCTGCTGCGCACCTCCGTGCGGCGCATGCCGTAGCTGTTGTCCTCCAACTCCACCACCGCGGGCTGCTCTATCGGCTTGGAGAACGCCGGCCAGCCGCAGCCGCTCTCGAATTTGTCCGTGGAGGAGAAGAGCGGCTCGCCGGTGACCACGTCGACGTAGATGCCCTTTTCGAATTTGTCCCAGAACTCGTTGCTGAAGGGCCGCTCGGTGCCGCTCTCCTGGGTCACGCGGTACTGCTCGTCCGTCAGCTTGTCGCGTATGGCCTCCGCGGCGGGCTTGCGGTAGTCGCCCGGGTCTATGCGCAGCTTTGAAAAGAGCTTTATCTCGTCCCTGGGGATGTGGCAATAGCCGCCCGGGTGCTTTTCGAGGTAGTTCTGGTGGTATTCCTCGGCCGGGAAGAAGTTTATCAGCGGGCCAATCTCCACGTGGAATTCCCTGCTGCGGCCCCGCTCGATAGCCGCTATTCGCTCCACCGTCTCCTTTGCCGCGTCGTTCGTGTAATAGACGCCGGTCTGGTACTGCGAGCCCCAGTCGTTCCCCTGCCTGTTTTTCACGGTGGGGTCTATGACGTAGAAATAGGCCAGCAGCAGCGCGTCAAGGCTCACCTGCTCCGGGTCGTACTCGACCCTCACCGTCTCGCGAAAGCCCGTCTCGCCGGTGCAGACGGTCTCGTAATCGGCATCCTCCGCGCCGGTGCCGTTTGCGTAGCCGCTCTGCGCGTCTATGACGCCCGGTATCGACTGCATCAGCTGCTCCAGCCCCCAGAAGCAGCCTCCGGCCAGGTAAATGACGTTTTCAGTTGTATCCATATACATACTCTCCTTTCCGGACATGTCCGGCGTCGGTTCCGGCGGCGCCGGGGTCTCAGTCCCCCGCGCCGGGCCGCGCATCGCCCCGCAGCCGCACGTGAGCAGCAGCGCCGAGGCGGTCAGCAGTGACAGCAGCTTTTTATGCATGGTATCGACCTCCTGTCCTTCGGGCGCCCGCCGCGTGTACGGCCGCGCGGCGCCCTTTGCAGGCATATGATACAATGCGCCTATTAAGATCCCTGTTAAGAACAGAAACTTAACAAAAACCTTATGTCCCTCTGCTATAATATAACCACAATTTCAGCCCATCTGCAAATGGAGGGACTGCCATGCATCTTTTGGTCATAGAAGACGAGCGCGCCCTTTGCGAGACCATCGTGCGCAGCCTCAGGCGGCTGGCCTACAGCGTGGATTTCTGCTGCGACGGGGAGCGGGCGCTGGAGCTGCTCGGCACGGAGGAGTACGACCTGGTGCTCCTGGACCTGAACCTGCCCGGGCAGGACGGCATGACCGTGCTGCGGACGCTCAGGCGCACGAACCGGGACACCAAGGTGCTGATACTCTCGGCGCGCAACGAGGTCTCTGACAAGGTGGCCGGCCTGGACGCCGGAGCCAACGACTATCTCTCAAAGCCCTTTCATCTCGCAGAGCTCGAGGCGCGCATCCGGAGCCTGACCCTGCGTCAGTTCACCCAGCATGACGTGGTGCTCTCCTGCAGCGCGCTGACCTTCGACACAAAGGCCCGCATCGCCTGCGCCGGCGGGCAGCCCGTCTCCCTCACCCGCAAGGAGACCGGCATAATGGAGTATCTCATGCTTCACCAGGGCCGCCCTGTCAGTCAGGAGGAGCTCATGGAGCATGTCTGGGACAACAGTGTGGACAACTTCAGCAACTCCATCCGCGTGCACATCTCCTCGCTGCGCAAAAAACTGCGCGCCGCCCTGGGCTACGACCCCATCCTCAACCGCATCGGCGAGGGATATCTCATGGGAGGGCCAGAGCTATGAGGCGGCTCTCCCTTCAATGGCGCATGACGCTGATGACGTCCCTGCTGATAGGCGCGACCTGTGTCTGCATGGAGCTGCTGCTCTGCGGCTCCGGCGTGCGATATATGTCGCGCATAGGCAGCTATGCGGGAGGCGATCAGGAGCTGCTGGGCGCGATAAGCCAGGCGCAGCAGGCCTTCTGCATGACCAACTGGTACATCGCCGCCGCGCTCACGCTGCTCAGCGGCACTCTCGCCTATTTCGTCAGCGGGCGGGCGCTCAGGCCGCTGCGCGGCTTCACCTCCCGCTTCGAGCGGGTGGAGCCCGGCAATCTGGCCGAAATGAAGTTCGGCGAGGACGCCCCGCCCGAGTTTCGCAGTCTGGGCCGCTCCTTCAACAGTATGCTCGAGCGGCTTGAGCGCGCCTTTGAAACCCAGCGGCAGTTCACCGGCAACGCAGCGCACGAGCTGCGCACGCCCCTGGCCCTGATGCAGGCGCAGCTGGAGCTGTTTTCTGCCGAGCATCCCGACGTTCTTCCGGAGACGGCCGAATTCTTAAAGCTCCTGCGCGAGCAGACCGAGCGGCTCTCGCAGCTCTCAAAGACCCTGCTTGAGATGAGCAGCCTGCAATCGGCCGCCCGCACCGACCGCATCCAGCTCGGGCCCATGATAGAGGAGATCTTCACCGACCTTGCGCCCCTGGCGGAGCGCGTCGGCGTGACCCTCGAGCGGGAGGGCGACGCCGCCATGACCGGCAGCGACACCCTCATATACCGGCTGCTCTTCAACCTCACGGAAAACGCCATAAAGTACAATCGCCGGGGCGGCTCCGTCCTCGTCTCGGTGTCCGCCGGGCAGCCGGAGCTGGAGATAAGGGTCTCCGACACCGGTCACGGCATCCCCGAGAGCTGCAGGAGCAGCGTCTTTCACCCCTTTTTCCGGGTGGACCAGTCCCGCAGCCGGGAGCGCGGAGGCGTCGGTCTGGGCCTGTCGCTGGTCTGGGAGATCGCCGCCCTCCACGGCGGCGGGGTGTGGGTGGAACAGAGCTCCGGCGCCGGGACGACCATCCTGGCGCGTCTGCCCGTCCGCCAGCCCGAAGGTTCATAATAAAACAAAAAGCACCCGACTTTCGTCAGGTGCTTTCTGGAGCTGCTGCCCGGATTCGGACCGGGGAAACCACCCTGCGCATACTGCGTATGCGCAGGGAACCCGGACCTCGCGATTGCACGCGCCTGCGGCGCAGGATGAGGTCCCCGGTCCTGAGCATAACAAAAAGCACCCGACTTTCGTCAGGTGCTCTTTGGAGCTGCTGCCCGGATTCGGACCGGGGACCTCATCCTTACCAAGGATGCGCTCTACCTGCTGAGCTACAGCAGCATAGCTCTCCCCACGGCTTGCACCGTGGGGAGTGGCGACCGAGAAGGGACTTGAACCCTCGACCTCTAGCGTGACAGGCTAGCGTTCTAACCGACTGAACTACTCGGCCACAAGCGGCTTTTGTAATATAACAAATCCTGCGTCAGATGTCAAGAGATTTTTTCGATTTTTGTTTCCTTGCGGCGATACTTTTTTTATGGTAGAATATCCGCAGTATTTTTGGAGGTGAATCCAATGCGCAGACTGCTCTCGCTCTGCCTAATCGTCTGCCTTGTGTTCTGCCTGCTCCCGGCCATGAGCGCCGCCTCAGCCTCCGGGTCCGGCGTCTGCTTCATCGCCACAAACGACAACCTGCTCGAGCTGACTTATCAGCCCTACTGGCAGAACTCCACCATCTATGTCCCCTACACCGTCTTTGTGAACTTCAAGGTCTATAACTCCTTCCACCAGAGCAGCAACACCGCCTCGCTCTACTCCTCCACCAAGCAGCTCTACTTCGACCTCAACACCGGCGAGACCTACGACGGGAACGGCACCTACTACAACATAACCCCCGTCAGCCGCGGCGGGCAGATATACGTCCCGCTCGACTTCATCTGCGGCCAGTACGGCCTCACCTGGTCCTACATCGACGGCGGCGAATACGGCGACGTATGCCGCATCAAGGACGGCTCCGTGTTCCTCACGGACGACCAGTTCCTCACCGCCGCCAAGCCCCTCATGGTCAGCCGCTACAACGCATATGTCGGCAACAGCGGCGGCAACTGGGGCGGCGGGGGCGGCGGCGGCACGGCCTCCGACTCCGGCAGCATCGTCTACCTCAGCTTCGTCGGCCTGCCCTCTTCTGCGCTGCTCGATTCTCTGGTGGAGTACGGCGTCAGGGCCGCCTTCTTCCTCACCGCCGACGAGATTCGCCAGAGCCCGGACACCGTCCGCCGCATCGTGGGCGAGGGCCACAGCGTCGGCGCGCTCTGCTCCGCGGACCCGAGTGCCGAGTACGCCGAGATATCCTCCCTCCTGCTGGACGCCGCGCGCGTCAAGACCGTGCTCATAGCCTCCGCCGCGCCCGAGTATGACGAGAGCTGCATACACGTGGCGGATGTCTACGGCCTGGTGTTCTGGGACTACGACACGGACTGCATCCAGAACGGCACAGGCCTCACCTACGCCTCGCTCATCACCGCCTACCTCGAGTACCGCCCCGCGCGGCTCGACGCGCGCATCCTCTGCTGCGACGCGACGGACGCCTGCCTCCCCTCCGTGCTCAGCTACATAAACGACAACGGCTTCACCGCCCGCGCCCCCTCCGAGGTCAACGCCCCGGAACTTGAATGATACGACGCGCATTATATAAAGCGCCGCAGACGTTCTGTCTGCGGCGCTTTCTTTATATGTGGAACAGCACCGTCGCGATGGTGAAGTATATGAACATGGCCACAGTGTCCACAACCGTGGTGATGAGCGGCGCGGCCATGAGCGCGGGGTCGAGGCCGAGGCGCTTTGCCGCGATGGGCAGCAGCCCGCCCGTGACCTTGGCGCAGGCCACCGTGCACATCAGCGAGAGCGATACCACCCCTGCCAGCGCCGGATCGCCGTACCTTATCATGATGACCGTGGACTCCACAGCCGCCAGCGCCAGGCCGACCAGCAACGAGACGCGCAGCTCCTTCCAGAGTATGCTCAGCGTGTCCCCAAAGTGCAGCTCGTCCACGGCGAGGCCGCGGATGATGAGCGTGGAGCTCTGGGAGCCGCAGTTGCCGCCCGTGTCCATTATCATCGGGATGAACGACACCAGCAGCGGCACCGCCGCGAACGCCGCCTCGTACTTCGAGATTATCGCGCCCGTGATGCTCGCCGAGATCATCAGCACCAGCAGCCAGATTATGCGGTGCTTGGCGTGCTTCCAGACCGGGGTCTTGAGATAGGGCTCCGTGTTGGCCTCCATGGCGGCCATCTTCTGCATGTCCTCCGTCGTCTCCTCGGTGAGGACGCCGATGGCGTCGTCAAAGGTGACGATGCCCACGATGCAGCCCTCCGTGTCCACCACGGGCAGCGCGATGAGCCCGTAGCGGCGGAAGAGGTTCGCGACGTATTCCCTGTCGTCCGTCGTCTTGACGGAGATGAAGTCGCTGAGTATCAGCGGCTCGATGGGCTCGTTGCCCTCGTGCGTGAGCAGGTCCTTCGCCGTCACGACGCCGAGCAGCTTGTGCTTTTTCACGGCGTAGCAGTTGTACACCGTCTCGCTGTCGATGCCCACGCGGCGTATCTTCTCCAGCGCGCCTGACACCGTCATGTCCGGGTCCAGCTCCACGAACTCCACGGTCATTATGCTGCCCGCGCTGTCGTCCGGGTACTGCAGCAGGTGGTTTATCGTCTGGCGCGTCTCCGGGCCGACGTTCTCCAAGAGCTGCGTCACAAAGTTTGCCGGCATGTCGCTCAGGAAATCCGCGGCGTCGTCGGCGTAGAGCTCTTCAAAGAGGCTCTTTATCTCGGCGCTCGAAAAGGTCTTGATGAGCTCCTGCCTCAGGTCGTTATCCATGTACGTGAACACCTCGGCCGCCTTGGGCTTGTCGAGGATGCGGAACACCGTGGCGAGCTCGCGGTCGTCCAGCTCCGAGAGGAGCTCCGCGAGGTCCACGGGGTTGTACATGGACAGGACATCGTGAATTGACCTCAGCCTCTTCTCCTGCAGAAGGGCCTTGAGTACGGTTACAGTCATGCTTATACCCTCCTTCCGGGCAGCAAAAAGCCGCCGCATCCAAAGGGACACGGCGGCGCAGCGCGCACGGAAGAAAAGGCATGCTCAGAGCCTTGCAGCCGAGAGCGCGCCCGCTTCGCCGTATCCTCTACGTTTTGTTCCGCAACTTCGTCCGGAACCGCCTTCCACGTGCGCTCACCTCAGCTTATTGTGATCTCCACTTTCGTGGGATGATATCTTATCATCCCACGGCGGATATGTCAATGCCGATATAAAGATTTCTTAATTGTATTACTTGCACAAGTATTTTCTCCATGTTGCACATATATTGCGCGTCATCATATGGCAGCTTGTTAGTTTCCTTACACGAGGTATATTATTTGCTTGCTTTTTAACATTGTCTGTCATATACTCCAGTATGTGTAGCGAACAGAGAGGGCTGTTCGGAAAAACAATCCCTGAAAAAATTTGTTGGGAGGATTTATCTGACATGAAAGGTCAAAAACTTCTGAAGGCGTGCAGCGTCGTGATGATCCTGGCTTGTCTGTTCGGGCTGGTATCGGGGGGTCTGGGCATCGCGGACGTCAGCGACGTCAAGCAGGCCAAGGAAGCGGAGAAAGCAGAGACCCTCGCACAAATCGACACCCTCGCCGCCGGAGTGGAGCAGCTCGAGTCCAAGCGGGCCGACTACGAGGCGGGCAAGGCGGCGTATGAACAGGGGCTTGCGGACTACGAGGCCGGCAAGGCGGCGCTCGAGGCGGGCCGCGAGGAGTACGCCGCGGGACAGGCCAAGGTTGACGCCGGGCGCGCGGCCTATGAGCAGGGCGCGGCCACGCTGGCGGCCAAGAAGTCCGAGTATCAGTCGGGCCTCGCGCAGTACAACGCGGGTCTGGCCGAGTACGAGGCCGGCAAGGCGCAGCTGGCGGAAAAGACCGAGGCCTATGAGGCGGGCAAGGCTCAGCTGGAGGCCATGAAGCCCGCTTACGACGCCGGTAAGGCCACATACGACGCTGGGCTGGAGCAGTACAACGCCAAGCTCGCGGAGTACGAGGCGGGCGTAAAGGAGTACGAGGCCGGTCTGGCCGAATATGAGGCCGGCAAAGCCGCTCTCGCCGAAAAGACCGAGGCCTACGAGGCGGGCAAGGCTCAGATCGCCTCCATGCGGAGCCAGTACAACACCGGCAAGCTCCAGTACAACGCAGGCAACACCAAGTACGAGGCGGGCCTGAAGCAGTATGAGACCAAGCTGGCCGAGTATGAGACCAAGCTGGCGCAGTACAACGCGGCTGTGGAGGCCGGGCAGCTCACCGGCGCTCAGGCCGAGGCCACGAAGGCCCAGCTCGACGCGGCGAAGAAGCAGCTCGACGAGAGCAAGGCGACGCTGGACGCCACCGCCGCCCAGCTGGCCGAGGGCAAAAAGCTCATAGACACCTATGAGGCCGGCATGGCCCAGCTCACCGAGTACGAGACCGCGGCCGCGACGCTCAAGGCAGCGGAGCAGAAACTCGCCGCGGCGAAGAAGCAGATAGACGCCGGCAAGACCCAGCTTGACGCCGCAAAGGCCCAGCTCGATGCGGGCGCCGCGCAGCTGGCCCCCTACGAGGAGGGTCTCAAGCAGGTGCAGGAGTACGAGGCCGCTCAGGCCAAGCTGGCGGCGGCGGAGCAGCAGCTCGCGGCGGCGAAGGCCAAGCTCGACCCGGCCCCGGCGCAGCTTGCGGCCGGTGAGGCCCAGCTCCAGGCCGCGGCAAACGAGCTTGCGGCGGGCGAGGCCCAGCTCAAGGCGGCGGCCGACGAGATAGCCGCCGGTGAGGCCGAGCTGGCCGCGGCGGAGAAGCAGCTCGCCGACGGCAAGGCCCAGCTCGACGAGTTCGAGGCCGGCGAGGCTCAGGTGCAGGACGGCTACGCCACCCTGGCCGAGAACCCCGACGTTAAGGCCAAGATCGACGGCGGCATGGACCCCGTTGAGGCCGCGTACAAGACCGTGGACGAGCAGACCGTCGTCACCACCAAGGAGCTGACCGGCCGCATCGTCACCTACGGCCTCATGATAGCCGCGGCGGTGCTCGGCATCATCGCCGCCATACTCGGTCTGACCGGCAAGAAGGCCGCCATGACGGTGGGCATAATCTCCCTCATCGCCGCGCTGGCCGCTCTGGTGTACGGCTACGCCGCCACCGTGAGCTTCACCGCGCACACCGTGCAGGCCGCAGGCGCCATCGTCCTCGCCGTCGCCGCCGTGCTCATGGTATATGGCGCGGCCGCCGCGAAGAAGGCGCCCGTCACCGCGCAGTAAGCAAACATCCACCCCGATAACAGCGAAAGCCGCCCCGTTTGGGGCGGCTTTTTGCCTGTTTTGTTTATTCGCGGCTGTCCTGGACGGCCATGGCGGCGCAGAGCATCTCCGCGGCGTCGGCGCGGGTCAGGGTGTCCGTGTAGCGCGCGGACATGGTCAGCACGCCGCAGGCGGTGAGGTTGGCCGTGGCCTGGCTGGCCCAGGCGGGGACGGCGCTGTCAAAGGCCGCCGTGGGCACGTCCGTGGCGCCCAGGACGTTGTTGAGCATGACAGCAGCCTCCTGTACGGTGATGGAGTCCTCGGCGTTGAACACGGTGCTGCCGTCGGACTCTGTGCCGCTTATGACGCCGTCCATCAGCGCCGTGGCGACGTAGCGCTTCTGCCAGACGGGGATGGCCGCGTCGTCGGCAAAGCCCGTGGCCGCGACGGCGGTCAGCAGCTCCTCGCCTCCGAGCTCCATGCACATGGCCAGAAACTCGCCGCGCGTGACCTCGCGGTCGGGCTCAAAGACGTAGCTCCCGCCCAGCTGCTGGCCGACAAAGATGCCCTCCTCCGCCAGCACTGTGGCGGCATAGCCGCTCGGGTCGCCGGTGAGGTCGGAGTAGGTGGTGCTGGTCTTCTGCTTCTCAATGCGGATGATGACCGTGGCCTCCTGGGAGCTGTTGCCCGAGGCGTCCATGGCCTTGTAGCCGAAGTAGTCGCGGCCGCGGCGGTTGGTGTCCGGCGTGTAGACAAAGCGGCCGTCGTCGGTGAGCTCTATCTCGCCCTTGGTCGGCTCGGTGGTGATCTGGAAGGTCAGCGTGTCGCCGTCAGGGTCGACCGCCGTGAGGCGTCCGCCGACGGAGACGTTGCGGTAGGTGGTGAGCTCCATGTTCTGCGCCACGGGCGCATTGCCCTCGGCACGGGCGGGTATGACCGGCGCGAACGCCGTGAGCGCCACAGCCGCCAGCAGCAGGACCGCACAGAGCGCAAGCCCCTTGCGTGTGTACATAAAAATTCCTCCTGTGCATGAAAATGTGTCCTTATTTTGCACAGGAGGAAATGTTTTATTCTCTTGCAAATCAATTACTCAGCCGCACAGGCCGGGAATGATTTCCGCGAGCGCGGCGGCGAGGGAGCGGCAGCCCTTGCGCGTGAGGTGCAGGCAGTCCACGCGGTTGAGCTCCGAGACCGGTCCGGCGTCGAAGAAGGCGCAGCCGAGGCGCTTTGCGCTCTTCTCATAGAGCGGCGCGAGGGCCAGGGACTTCTCCAGTGCGCCGGGGCCGAACTCCGGGAGGCTCTCCGTGTCCACATAGCCCGCGTCGATGGGCGGCGGGGCAATGACGAGGATGTTCGGGCCCTTTTCCGTCCAGCAGGGCGTGTTTTGAGCGCGGCAGACGATGTATTCCATGCCCGCGCAGATGCGCTCCGCCGTCGCGCCGTACCACTCCTTGGTGTCGTTCGTGCCCAGCATGAGGATGAGCAGGTCCACCGGCTTGTGGCTCATCAGGCAGGGCTGGATATAGCTCGCGCCGGTCCAGCCGCAGCGGTAAGGGTCCTCGAACACCGTGGTGCGGCCGTTGAGGCCCTCCTCTATTATAAGGTACTCCTCCCCCAGCGCCTTTTGCAGCAGCATCGGCCAGCGGGAGGCCTCCGAATAGCGCATCGTGCCGCCGGGCTGGGGCACGCCGTCAAAGTCGGCGGCGTCGCCGCAATAGCCGTGGGTGTTGGAGTCGCCGAAGCAGACGATGTGTTTTCTGTCCATATCAGTTTATCTCCGGCAGGGACGCGGCGGCGGCGGACTGGCCCACGCGGCGGAACTTCTCGTCCGGCAGGGACGGGAAGATCTTCCCCGCGAGCTCCGGGTACTCGTCCGCGAGGACGGCCTTGCACTGCTCGAGCACGAGGTCGCCGCCCTTGCCGGACATGACGCGGCCGAGCAGCAGCACGTGCTTGAAGGCGTAGAAGTCGTAGTAGAGCGCCAGGGCGTGGGCGAGGTAGGTGCCGATGCTGCGGTAGACGGCCTCGGCGCGCTTGTCGCCGTTTTCCATGAGGCCCTGGACCACCTTCAGCTTCTCGGCGGGAGAGAGGCTCTCGTCGAGCTCTATGCCCGCTGCGGGGGCGAGCTTGATGACTCCGTCCTGGGAGAAGTACTTGACGCCGCAGCCGATGTCGCCGGACCACTCGTCGGCCATCGCGTCCGGGTTGGCGTCCACGGGCATGAAGGCGAGCTCGTTGAGCCAGCCGGTGACGCAGCCGTTGGCGTCCACGTAGCCGACGGCCTCGCTGGTGCCCATGGCGATGCCGAGGACGTTGTTGTCGTCCAGGCTCATGGCTCCCGCGAGGGCGGTGACGTCGCCGTCGTTGGCCACGACCATGGGCACGTCGCCTATCTCCCTGGCCGCGCGGATGTAGATGTCCTTGACCTTCTTGTCGAACTCGTCCTTCGGCACCTTCAGGAACAGGGAGGCGACCATGGCACGGTTTTCGATGTAGATGCCCGCGGAGGAGACGCCGATGGCGTCCACGCGCGGCATGTGGGCGGCGGCGGACTTGAAGGCGTCCACGATGCCCTGGAAGTGGTAGTCCGGGTCGGCGGTGGTCTTGGGGAACCAGACGACCTCCTCGGAGAACACGCTCTTGCCGTCGATGACCGCGGAGACCTTGCGGTCGGAGCCGCCGGCGTCAAAGCCTATGCGGCAGCCGTCGAGGTGGCGGCCTATGGCCTGGGGGTTGGACTTTTCGGCGGGGAGCTCGGCGCAGGAGACGACCTCGAATGGGCGCTCATAGACCCCGGCCATGAAGTCCTGGTCGAAGGCGCGGCTGCCCTCGGGCGTGTAGGCCGCGCGGATATATTCATAGATGCCCTCGTCGCCGGAGATGTATACCTTCCAGCCGCCGTAGAGCCAGAGCATGGTCTTTACCATGCGGTCGGCGTAGTATTTGTCCGCGGCCTCGAAGCCGGGGGTGCCGTGGATGAAGGTGCGCAGCACGGCGACCTCGCCGCCCGCGCGCTCAACGGCGATGCCGAGCGGCTTTTTTGCGCCCTCGAGGAAGGCGGCGTTGAACTTGTGCAGCGGGATATACTTCGGGTCGAGCTCGGGGACGTTTTTGACGTTTACATTAATTCCAAGATGCTCCATGACAGATCTGCCTCCTGAAAAATTCTCCTTATGCACATATTAGCACGAACTTTGCCGCCTGTCGACCATTGCCCGTCCACAAAATTGGTGCTATAATCCGTTTGTGCATACAGGAAATGTGCTGAGAAAAATCGTTATTAAAAAATTTTTCCGGGCGTGCAATAAATCAGGATCGCCATGCATTGTTATGGCAGAACGGGAGGAAGTCATGCTGCTCTTGCTGACAGCCTTTGGTTCGCCGCTAACGGCGGCGGATGCGGAACATATCGACAGGTGTATCGCGGAGATGAGCCGCGGGGACACCGGGGCACTGGCCAAGGTCTATGAGAGGACCCACGCCGCGCTCTACGGATTTTCGCTCTTTCTCCTGAAGAACCCACAGGACGCGGAGGACGCGGTGCAGGAGACCTTCGTAAAGGCCTACCAGTCGGCAGCGCAGTACCGCTCCCAAGGCAAGCCGATGGCCTGGCTCATGACCATAGCGCGGAACGAGGCGCTGCAGCTCCTGCGTGAGCGCCGCCGCACCGTGGCCATGACACCGGAGGACTGGCAGGAGCAGTTTTCCGACAGGCCGGACTTCTCCCAGGAGGACCTGCTGACGCTCAGAGCCCTGCTCGAAACCCTCTCCGACGAGGAGAGGCAGATAGTCTCCCTCCACGCGCTCGGCGGACTCAAGCACCGCGAGATAGCGGATATGCTGGAACTCGCCCTCCCCACCGTCCTGAGCAAATATCACCGCGCCATGAAAAAACTCGGAAAAGCAGCAGAGGAGGCGGAATGATGGATAATGAAATGATGGAAGCAAGAATTCGCCGCCTTGCCGAGCACACGGCCCCGGATCAGCTCTCCGGTATCCTCGAAGCCTGCGAAGCCCGGAAAGGAACAGTAATAACGATGAACGAAATCAGCAACAAGAAGAAGAAGAAAAACCGCTTCGTCCCCATAGCCGTGGCCGCCGCCCTCGTGCTGGTCTGCCTCGGCGGATACCTCGGATACAGCTACGGCTCCGCCGCCGACCCCGGCGTGACCGGCAATATAGTCGAACCCAGCACAGTACCCAGCGACGCCGCCGTGGACTCCATAATCACCCTCGACGTCAACCCCAGCCTCAACATCATAGTTGACGCCGCCGACAAGGTCATCGAAGTCCAGCCCCTCAACGACGACGCCAGGACCGTCATCGGCGACATGGACTTCGCCGGCTCCGACCTCGACGTCACCGTCAACGCTCTCATCGGCTCCATGCTCATGAACGGCTACCTGGACGACATCCGCAACTCCATCCTCGTCTCCGTCGCCAACGGCGACACGGCCAAGGCCGAGAGCCTGCAGCAGCAGGTCAGCGACATGATAAACAGCGCCGTGGGCGAGGGCGGCTTTGAGGCCTCCGTGCTCACCCAGACCGTCACCTCCACCAGCGAGACCGCCTCTCTTGCCCGGCAGTACGGCATCTCCGAGGGCAAGGCCGAGCTCATACTCAAGGTCGTCGCCGCCGACCCGACCCTCACGGTCGAGTCCCTCGCTCCCCTCTCCGTCAACGACATCAGCCTCATCGCCAGCTCCCGCAGCCTGAGCGACTCCAGCGTCAGCCAGACCGGCACTGCCAGCTCCAAGGCCTACATCAGCGTCGACGACGCCAAGTCCGCCGCCTACGCCCACGCGGGCGTCAGCGCCAGCGACGTGACCTTTGTCAAGACCGACTTCGACAGCGAGCACGGCGTCATGGTCTACGAGGTCGAGTTCTACGCCGGCAGCGTCGAGTATGAGTACGACATCAACGCCCAGACCGGCGAGGTCGTGAAGTACTCCCGCGAGAGCAAGACCACCTCCGTACCCTCCACCACCGTCAGCGGCGACTACATCGGCGAGGCCGCGGCCAAGTCCGCCGCGCTCAGCCACGCGGGCGTCAGCGAAGCCGACGTCTGCTGGCTCCAGGCCGACTTCGACCGCGACGACGGCGTCTACGTCTACGAGCTCGAGTTCGCCGCCAACGGCCTCAAGTATGACTGCAGCGTCAACGCCCTGACCGGCGACATCGTGAAGTTCGAGCAGGAGCAGACCGGCAACCTCGCCGGCAACGGCAACGGCAGCTCCGGCACCAACGCCGGCACCGGCGTGAACGCGGGCACCGGCAACCAGTACGGCAACGGCTCCAGCACCGTCAGCACCTCCGATTTCATCGGCGAGGCCGCAGCCAAGTCCGCCGCCCTCTCCAATGCCGGCGTCTCCGAGAGCGAGGTCACGCGCATCAAGTGCGAGCTCGACCGCGACCACGGCAGCTACAAGTACGAGATAGAGTTCAGCGTGGGACGCATGGAATACGAGTATGAGATCGACGCCTACACCGGCGCCATCCTCAAGGCCGAGCACGACTACGACGACTGAAATAACAGACAACCAACGCCCTGCCTGTGCAAAAAATTGCCCGGGCAGGGCATTTTTATCCCCCGGGGGGGCTTGCGAAGATTTTGACGAGCCTGTAAAATGGTCACAGCACCATGGTACCCGGAAAGGATCATCATATGAAAATGTTCAAGAAAACCGCCGCCTTCCTGCTGGCGGCAGCTGTTGCGCTGTCTCTGTGCGCCTGCGGCGCGTCCCCGGCCATGCAGACGCCCGAGGTCACCGGCGCGGAAATGGAAACGAGAACGATCACCGACGCGCTGGGCCGCGAAGTCACCGTCCCGGCCACCGTCGAGAAGATAATCCCCCTCGGCAACACCCCGAGGATGATAACCTACCTCGGCCTCGCGGACAAGGTGGTAGGTTACAGCGGCATGGACCCCGAGAAGGTGACGCCGCTCGTGGCCTACGCCTATGTGAACAGCGAGCGCTGGGCCGATGTGCCCATCGTCGGCACGGACGCGGCCGGAAACACCAGCTACTATCCCGAGCAGATGATACTCGCCGCGCCCGACGTCATATTCTGCACCGCGACCAGCGGCGAGGCCGACGACATTCAGGCCAAGACCAACATCCCCGTCGTGGCCGTCAGCCAGGGGACGCTCTTCGGCAAGGACTTTGAGCAGTCGCTGCGCATCATAGGCGAGGTCTGCGGCGTGTCCGACAGGGCCGAGGAGGTCATCTCCTACATAAACGACAGCCTTGCCGAGCTCTCCGAGCTCGCCTCCAAGGTGCCGGAGGAGGAAAAGCCCACCGTACTGCCCGCCGCGGCCACCTTTAAGGGCGTGCACGGCATCGAGGGCATCAGGATGAACGACCCGGTCATGCTCTCCGTGGGCGCCAAAAACGTCGCGGACGACGGCACAGGCGTCAAAAGCTCCGTCATCATCGACAAGGAGCAGATAATCTCCTGGGACCCGGACTACATCTTCCTCGACAGCGGCGGCGTCGCGCTGGTGAGGCAGGACTACGCAGAGCGGCCTGACTACTACGCGCTGCTGAAGGCCTATAACGAGGGGCACATCTACCAGTACCCCAGCTCCACGGCCTACTACGACAACATGGAGATCTCCCTCGCCAACTGCTATTATGTCGGCTCCATCCTCTACCCCGAGGCGTTTGCCGGCATCGACATCAACGCCAAGGCGAACGAGATATTCAAATTTTTCCTCGGCGTGGACGACTATCTCTCCGTGCTGGAGGGCATAGATTCCGGATATGGTGAGGTCATGCTTGGATGATGAAGAATGAGCGGTAAACCGGCTGTCGGCCCGAGTTACGAGGGGCTGCAAAGAAAAAAGCTGCTGGCCCTCCTCATAACCTGCGCGCTGGCGATAATCGCGGCGCTCGCGGAGGCGGGGACGGGAAGCATAGAGTTCGGACTGGACGAAATATTCCGCGCGCTGATAGGCCGGGGCGACGCCACGGCGAACACGGTGCTCTTCGGCATACGCTTTCCGCGCGCGGCGGCGGCGATACTCGTGGGCGCGGCGCTGGCCATGTCCGGCGCGGTGATGCAGTGCGTGCTGCACAACCCGCTGGCCTCGGCCTCCACGCTAGGCGTCTCGCAGGGCGCGGCCTTCGGCGCAGCCGTGGGAATAATCGTGTTCGGCGGCGGCGTTGTGAACACCGGCGCGGCGGATTTTGCCATCCAGATCGACAACCCCTACATCGTGACGCTCTGCGCCTTTGTGTTCGGCTCGCTCTCCACGGTGGTGGTCATCGCCATCTCGCGGCTGAGGCGGGACATAGGCCCCGGCGGGCTGGTGCTCGCGGGCGTGGCGCTCAGCTCCCTCTTCACGGGCGGCAGTACGCTGCTGCAATACTTCGCGGACGACACCAAGATAAGCGCCGTTGTCTTCTGGACCTTCGGCGACCTCGGCGGCACCAACTGGACGCAGCTTTTGATACTGCTCGTCGTGACCGCCGCGGGCTTTGTATACTTCATGCTCCGCCGCTGGGACTACAACGCGCTGCAAAACGGCGCGGACACGGCCTCCAGCCTCGGCGTGAACACCCGGACCGTAACACTGGTCAGCATGGGCATGTGCACGCTGGCCTCGGCGCTGGCGGTGTCCTTTGTGGGCATTATCAGCTTTGTCGGCCTCGTTGCGCCGCACATCATGCGCCGCTTCGTCGGCGACGACTACCGCTGGCTGCTGCCCTGCTCTGCCGCGGCGGGCTCGCTGCTTCTGCTGCTGGCCGACCTCTTCAGCCGCGTGGTAATAGCGCCCGTGGAGCTGCCCGTCGGCGCCGTCACGTCCTTCCTCGGCGCGCCGGTGTTCCTCTATCTGCTGCTGAAAGGGGGCCGCCGCGGTGGTTGAAGTAAGGGACGTCAGCTTTCGATACAAGCCCGCCGGGCCGGACATCCTCCACAACGTGAGCTTCGAGCTCGACGACGGGAACTGCCTCGCCATACTCGGCAACAACGGCGCGGGCAAGAGCACGCTGCTCAAGTGCATAGACCGCATTCTCCCCGCCGGCAGCGGCACGGTGCTGGTGGACGGCACGGACGTGTTCACGCTGGGCAAGCGCGAGCTGGCGCGGAACATAGCCTACGTCGCGCAGAACGCCCGCGCGGCGGACATGACGGTGTACGACTCCGTCCTGCTGGGCCGCAGGCCCTACATCGGCTGGGACGCCACGGAGCACGACCGCGAGGTCGTGCGCGAGGTCATAGACCTCATGGGCATATGCGACTACGAGCTGCGCAGCGTGGCGGAGCTCTCCGGCGGCGAGGCGCAGAAGGTCATGCTGGCGCGGGCGCTGGCCCAGGAGCCGCGGCTGCTGCTGCTCGACGAGCCGACCAGCAACCTCGACCCCCGCAACCAGCACGAGGCCCTGCGCACCGTGCGCCGCGTCGCCAAGGAGCGGAACATCAGCGTCTGCATCATCCTCCACGACCTGAACCTCGCCATCCGCTACTGCGACCGCTTCCTCTTCCTCCGCGACTCGGAGGTCTACGCCTACGGCGGCGAGGAGGTCATGACCCCGGAGAACATCGAGGCCGTGTACAGGATGCATGTGCACATAATGAGCTACATGGGGATACCGCACATAATCCCCTTCCCGGATATCAGATTATAGGAGGCAGAACATGAAGATCAAAACCTGGGCCGACTGCGCCGAATTCCACGGCCACGAGTGCGGCGGACTCACCATCGGCTACAAGGCCGCGCTCTATGCGATAAAACTGCTGAACATCGGCTGCGCCGAGGACGAGGAGGTCGTCTGCATCAGCGAGAACGACGCCTGCGGCGTGGACGCCATACAGGTCATGCTCGGCTGCAGCGCCGGCAAGGGCAACCTGCTCTTCCACCTCACCGGCAAGCAGGCCTTCAACATCTACGAGCGCGCCAGCGGCCGCTCCGTGCGCCTGGTGCTGCGCAAAAAGCCCGAGGGCATGAGCCGCGAGGAGAGCTTCGCCTACTACCAGTCCCACGAGCCGGAGGAGCTCTTCGACGTCAAGGAGACGCGCATAGCCCTGCCCGAACATGCGCGCATCTTCCTCTCCTACGACTGCGACGAGTGCGGCGAGACCACCGCCGAGAGCTTCATCCACCTGCAGGGCGGCAAAAAGCTCTGCCGCGACTGCTACAAGGCCTACCGCCGCTTTGACATCTGACACCCTCTCTTACACCCCTCGCAGAGCCGCCCCGGTCCCCTTTCCGGGGCGGCGTTTTTGCGCGAAAAAATGGAGGGACCCGCTCCTTGCGGGTCCCCCCTTTTGTTTTTTGCTTATCAGGTGCCGAGATAGGCCGCCTTGATGGCGGGGTCGTTGAGCAGCTGCTGTCCCGGGCCGGAGGTCGTGATGGTGCCGGTCTCCAGGACGTAGCCGATGTCGGCTATGCGCAGGGCCATGTTCGCGTTCTGCTCTATGAGCAGGACGGTCACGCCCATGCGGTTTATCTCCTTGATGATGTCGAAGATGCCCTTGACCACAATGGGCGCGAGGCCCAGGGAGGGTTCGTCCATCATGATTATCTTCGGCCTGCTCATCAGCGCGCGGCCGACGGCCAGCATCTGCTGTTCGCCGCCGGAGAGCGTGCCCGCCGCCTGCCAGGAGCGCTCCTTCAGTCTCGGGAAGAGCTCGTAGACCCAGTTGAGGTCGTCCGTGAGGTCGTCCTTGCGCAGATACGCGCCGATCTTGAGGTTCTCCAGGACCGTGAGGTCCGGGAACACGTGACGGCCCTCGGGGACCAGGGTCACTCCCTTGGCGACTATCTTGTCCGGCGTCAGGCCGGTTATGTCCTCGCCCTGGAGGTGGATGCGGCCCTTCGCGGGCTTCACGAGCCCCGCGATGGAACGCAGCGTGGTGCTCTTGCCCGCGCCGTTCGCGCCTATGAGCGTCACGATCTTGCGCTCCGGCACCTCGAACGTGATGCCCTTGACGGCCTCTATGCCGCCGTAGCTGACCTTCAGCCCGTCAATTTTAAGCATCTTCCGACACCCCCAAATACGCCTCTATAACCTTGGGATCGTTCTGGACCTGCGCGGGCGTGCCCTGGGCTATCAGCCTGCCGAAGTCCAGGACGTATATTCTGTGCGAGAACTTCATGACCAGGTCCATGTGGTGCTCTATCATGAACACCGTCAGGTTGTGAGTATCCTTGATCTGCACGATGAACTCGCCGAGCTCCTTGGTCTCCTGCGGGTTCATGCCGGCCGCCGGCTCGTCGAGCAGCAGCAGCTTCGGCTCGGTCGCCAGCGCGCGGGCGATCTCGAGGCGGCGCTGTATGCCGTAGGGCAGGCTGCCCGCGACCTCGTCCTTGAGGTGGCCGAGGTTCTGCTCCTCGAGCAGGGCCATGCTCTCCTCGCGCATGCGGCGCTCCTCAGTGCGGTTTATACGGAACGTCGCGGAGAACACGTTCTGCTTTGCGCGCATGTGCTTGGCTATCAGCACGTTCTCCAGCACCGTGAGGGAGGAGAACAGCCTTATGTTCTGGAAGGTCCTCGCTATGCCGAGCTCGGTTATCCTGTCCGGCGTGGGTGCCAGGACGTGGCCGGTGAACTTCTCCGGCTCCTCGCCGAGATAGCCCTTCTTCATCTTGCCCTGGGGGTGGTTGCGGACTATGGGCTTGCCCTCGAAGCTGATCTCGCCGTTGGTCGGCTGGTAGACGCCGGTGATGCAGTTGAAGGCCGTGGTCTTGCCGGCGCCGTTGGGGCCGATGAGGGCCACTATCTCGCCGCGGTTGACCTCCAGCGAGAGGTCGTTGACGGCGGCGACGCCGCCGAACTGCATGGTGATGTTCTGCATGTTCAGGACGTTTTCAATCTTTTCGCTCATTTCGCGGCACCTCCCTCAGCCTGAGCCGGGGCAGCAGGCGCTTTTTTTCGTCTTCGGAAGAGGTCGGGCAGCTCCTTCTGGCCCATGAGGCCCTTGCGGAAGAAGAGCACCACGACCATGATGATGACGCTGAACACGACCAGCCTGAAGCCGCTGCGGAACATGGCGGACTCGATGCCGAGGAAGCTGCCGTTGTCAAGGCCGCGCAGCCACCACTCGGAGCAGGCTATGAACAGGAAGCTGGCTATGCAGCTGCCCGTCACGGAGCCCAGGCCGCCGAGGACGACGATGAGCAGTATCTCGTAGGTCATCGAGGACTTGAACTGCGCCGCCTGGATGGTGTTCATGAACATGGCCAGCAGCGCGCCGCCCACGCCCGCGAAGAAGCAGGAGATGCAGAAGGCCATCTGCTTGTGCTTGAAGAGGCGCACGCCCATGGCCTCCGCCGCCACCTCGTCCTCGCGTATGGCCTTGAAGGCGCGGCCGTAGGAGGAGTTTATGAGCAGCACGATGATGAGGATGCACATCGAGGCCACGAACACCGGCACGAAGGTGGCAAAGGATATCTCTGTCCCGCCGATGTTGAAGGTGAAGTCGGAGAGGCGCGTGTAGCCGCGCAGGACGTTCGAGCCGTTGGTGATGGGGCCGAACTTCTGCCACTGGAAGATGGCCTTGATTATCTCGGCAAAGCCGAGCGTCGCGATGGCGAGGTAGTCGCTCTTGAGCCTGAGCACGGGCAGGCCGATGAGCCAGGCGAAGAAGGCGGCGACGAGGCCGGCGAGTATCATGGCCAGCAGCGCGCCTATGATGAGGCCCGGCGCGGCCATGGCCTCCAGCCCGAAGATGCCGTTTATGGCCTCCTGGAAGGAGAAGTGGATGGCGGCGTCATAGTACTGATACACGCTGTCTATGCTCTCGGACGGGATGGAGAAGATGGCGTAGGTGTAGGCGCCGATGAGCATGAAGCCCGCCTGGCCGAGCGAGAAGAGGCCCGTGAAGCCGTTGAGCAGGTTCATGGACACGGCGACCAGGGCGTAGACCGCGCTCTTGCGCACGACGGTGATGAGCATGTAGAGCCTCGAGGTCGCGGTTATGGTCTGGTCCATGATGATGCAGAGCGCATAGAGCGCGATGAGGCAGGCGGCGGTTATAAGCAGCTTGAGCAGCTTTTTCTGTTTCATTTCCATGGTATCGCCTCCTCAGACCTTGTCCGTGGCCTTCTCGCCGAAAAGTCCGGTGGGCTTGAAGACGAGGATGATGATGAGCAGGACGAAGGTGAACGCATCCGCAAAGGTCGAGAGGCCTATGCCGGTCGGGATGACCCCGTAGGCCACGAGCAGGGTGTCGAGGCCCTTGATGATGTTCTCGCAGATGCCGATTATGAACGCGCCGATGACGGCGCCGGGGATGGAGCCTATGCCGCCGAACACCGCCGCGACGAAGGCCTTAAGGCCCGGCATGGCGCCGACGGTAGGCGTGACGCCGGGGTAGTTGGTGAAGAACAGCATGGAGCCTATGGCCGCAAGGAAGGAGCCGATGATGAAGGTCATCGAGATGACGTTGTTTATCTTGATGCCCATGAGCGTGCTGGTCTCGAAGTCCTTGGCCACGGCGCGCATGGCCATGCCTATCTTGGTGTGGTTGATGAGCAGCACCAGCAGCACGACCAGCACCAGCGTCAGCACCGGCGTGGCCAGCGTGACCATCTTGGTGGTGGCGCCGAACACGCTGACGGTGTCGGAGATCCAGGGGATGGTCGGGTAGTTCTTGTTCAGGCCGCCGGTGACGTAGAGCGCGAGGTTCTGCAGCAGGTAGCTGACGCCTATGGCGCTTATCATGACCGACATCCTCGGCGCGGAGCGCAGCGGCTTATACGCCACGCGCTCGATGACGAAGCCGAGCACAACGGTCATCACTATCACAAAGGGTACCGCCAGCCAGAGCGGCATCCAGGTCACGGCGTAGACCATCATGAGGCCCGCGACCATGAACACGTCGCCGTGGGCGAAGTTTATGAGCCGGAGTATGCCGTAGACCATCGTATAGCCGACGGCTATGAGCGCGTACTGGCCGCCGACGGAGATGCCGGAGAGCAGATACGGCAATAGTTTGTCGAAGAAATCCATTGAGCTTCCTCCCAATGCTCGCGCCGCCTCGAAAGCGCGGTCGCCGCGATTGCCGCGTTTTCGACGCAGCGCATGCAAAATAGTGGGGCTAAGGCGGAGGCTTTCGCCCCCGCCCTTGCCCTTAAACGGTTATCGCTTGGAAATTACTCGATGCCCTGCTCGCCGATGAGGTCCCACGCACCGGTCTCGGTGTTGCAGTACTTGATGAAGGCGACGTCGCGGGTGGCGTCCTTGGCGCCGTCGGCGAAGGAGATGTTGCCGGTGATGCCGTTGTAGTTGACGGTCGGCAGAGCCTCAAGGACGGCGGCGGGATCCGCGCTGCCGGCAGCCTTGATGGCCTCGAGGGCGACGTAGTAGGCGTCGTAGCCCATGACGGAGACAGCCGCGATCATGTCGTTGCCGCCGTTGTTCTCGAGGTTGACGCTGTCGGAGTTGATCCACTCCTTGAAAGCGGCGTCGAACTCAGCGTTGCCGCCCTCCTGATAGAAGGTGGTGACGTAGACATGGACGTTGTCCTTGCCCTGGGCGGCGGCGACGATGACGTTGGAGTCCCAGGTGTCGCCGGCGAGGATGGGCATGCCGAGGTCCTGAGTGGCGGCCTGGTCAATGATCAGCGCGGCGGCCTCGGTGGAGACAGGGGCGAAGAAGATGTCGCAGCCGTTGGACTTGGCGTTGGTGACGTAGCTGCTGTAGTCGGAGGTGCCCTCCTGGAAGACCTCCTGGACGCAGTTCTCAGCGCCGAAGGCTTCGACGAAATAGTTCACCAGGCCGACGGAGTAGTCGTCGCCCTGCTTGGCAAGGCAGTAGGCCTTGGTGGCGCCGAGGCTCTTGGCGTAGTTGGCGAGAACGGTGCCCTGGAAGGGGTCGATGAAGCAGATGCGGTAATATGTATCGCTGACCTGAGTGACCTGGGGGTTGGTGCAGGTGACGCCGATGGCCGGGATGCCCGCATCGCCGAAGGCGGTGGCAGCGGCTATGGACACGCCGGAGCCGTAGGAGCCGAGAACAACGGAGGCGCCGTTGGTGATGAGCTCCTGAGCCGCGGAGACGGCCTTGTCGTTGCTGGACTGGTTGTCGGCGTAGATGAGCTCGACGGTGTAGGTCTCGCCGCCGATCTCAACGGTCGGGGTCAGGGAGTTGGCATACTGCATGCCGAGGATCTCCTGCTTGCCGCCTGCGCCGTTGTCGCCCGACTGGGGCTCGAACACGCCGATCTTGATGACCTTGTCGCCGGAGGCGCCGTCATCGGCAGGGGCCTCGCTGACAGTGGCGTCGTCGGCCGGGGCCTGGCTCTCGGTCGTAGCGGACTCTCCGCAGGCGGCGAGGGCGAATACCATGCACAGCGCAAGCAGAAGTGCAAGTATCTTCTTCATTTTGTTTCATCCTCCTAAATCATGTTCGGCCGCGACGTCCGTGCTAAGCGGACAAATGTTCTTCGCAGCCTGGGCATGATTATAAACTATCTCGCCGGTGATTGCAACAGAATTCTAAACATTTTATAACAATTTCTTTAATAAATCACTGTGAAAAAATTGACCGCCAAAATTGTTGGCGGTCATTGAGTATATTTTGTGCACTTTTGCTAACTACACCAGTGCAGGGCCTGTCCTCCAGTCTGTCCCTCCACGGCGCTCGGCGGCGGCGCGGTAGGCGAGGACGTAGAGGTCGCGCGCGCCGGAGCCGAGCTCGAAGACGGCGAGCGTATCGCGCGGGAGCTGCCTTGCGGCGGCGCTCTTAGTTATAATAGGTATGCGGCTCTTGTCCTGGGCGCGGCGGAGCAGGGTCCGGCCGCGCTCGGTGGCGGCGAGCAGCCGGGCGTAGGGCGGCACGCCGTCGGCCATGCCCTCGCGCACGCCGAGGCAGGCGCACATGGTCATGCGCCGGATGCGCGAGAGGGCGTAGCGCTTGCTCTTGGCGGCGGCTAGGACGCCGTCGAGCGTGGGCTCGTCGCGCACGGCGGCGCGCAGGCGGTTGCCGAGGCCCTCAGAGGCGTCCGGCAGGCGGGCGAACTCCTCGTCCGGCAGCATGCGCAATCGGGAGAGCAGCATGGGCTCGAGCGTCTCCATGAGCACCGGGCCCCTCCCCCGCTCGGCCTCGCGGTCGAACACGGCGAGGGCGGCGTCGGGCATGAAACCGGCGCAGCTCTTGCCGGCGGCCAGGCGGCTGCGGAGCTCGGAGGCGGAGCGGATGCTCCCCTCCCCCGGCCCGTCGTGCTCGGCGCCCTCGCGCCTTATGGTCATGAAGCCGAGGTCGAGGCCGAGCTCGTAGATGGCGCGGATGTACTCGATGGCGAGGATGTTGTTCGGGCTCTCCACGAGGCGTGCGGTGGCCTCGTCGGTGACGGCGGCGAGGGCGCGCTGTCGGGCGGCGGCAAAGGGTATGCCGCCTTCGAGCTCGCGCTTGAGTTCTGCGGTGAGCGCCGGGCTGAGCAGGGCCTCCGCCGCGCGCTCGAGCGGCTCAGTCTCGCCGCACTCGCTGCCGAAGCAGAGGCAGTCCACGACGCCGAGAGCTGCGAGCAGACCCACGCCGCCGCGGGCGAAGGCCTCCGCCGAGGAGAGCGCCCAGGGCAGCGGCAGCTCGAACACGAGGTCCGCTCCGCAGCGGGCCGCGGCCTCCGCCCGGGCGAATTTGGACCACACCGCGGCCTCGCCCCGCTGGACAAAATCGCCCGACATGCAGCAGACCACCGCGGCGTCCCCGCCCATCGCCTCCCGCGCGCGCTCGAGCAGCAGCGCGTGGCCGTTGTGGAAGGGGTTGAACTCGGTCACTATGCCCACAGCCCTCATATTTGGCGCCTCCTTTGTAAAAAATCGCGTTTTCTATTGCGTTTTCAGCCAAATGTGGATAAAATGTGTAGTTGGATATACTGCGCATATTTTACTATGGGCGAAATATTTTTACAACACAAGAGTTAGAAAGGATACTGCTGAAATGAAAGTTTTGGTCATCAACGCCGGAAGCTCTTCCCTGAAGTACCAGCTCATCGACATGGAGACCGAGGCCGTCCTGGCCAAGGGCCTTTGCGAGCGCATCGGCATCGACGGTCACCTGAAGCACACCCCGCTCGTCGGCGGCAAGCCCGTGTTCAACGAGGACATCGCCCTGCCGACCCACTCCGAGGCCATTGCCGCGGTCATCGACAAGCTGACCAGCGCAGAGTACGGCGTCGTGAAGAGCATGAGCGAGATCGACGCTGTCGGCCACCGCGTCGTCCACGGCGGCGAGAAGTTCGCCTGCTCCGTGCGCATCACCGACGAGGTCATGAAGGCCCTCGAGGACTGCACCCCCTTCGCCCCGCTGCACAACCCCGCCAACATCACCGGCATCAACGCCTGCACCGCCGTCATGGGCAAGGACGTGCCCCAGGTCGCCGTGTTCGACACCGCCTTCCACCAGACCATGCCCGCCAAGGCCTTCACCTATGCCGTGCCATATGAGTACTACAAGAACGACGGCATCCGCCGCTACGGCTTCCACGGCACCAGCCACCGCTATGTCTCCGCCCGCTGCGCCGAGCTCATGGGCAAGCCCATCGAGGAGCTCAAGCTGATAAGCTGCCACATGGGCAACGGCTCCTCCATCTGCGCCATCGACGGCGGCAAGAGCGTGGACACCTCCATGGGCTTCACTCCCCTGGTCGGCCTGCCGATGGGCACCCGCTGCGGCGACCTCGACCCGGGCGTCATGCAGTTCATCATGAACAAGTACGGCATGAACATCGACGAGATGCTCAACGTGCTCAACAAGAAGTCCGGCGTGCTGGGCGTCTCCGGCGTGAGCAGCGACTTCCGTGACCTCGAGACTGCCGCCGACGAGGGCAACGAGCGCGCGCGTCTGGCGCTCGACATGTTCGACTACTGGGTCGCCAAGGTCGTGGGCAGCTACGCCGCGGCGATGAACGGCGTGGACGCCATCATCTTCACCGCCGGCGTCGGCGAGAACAGCGCCACCACCCGCGCGGGCATCTGCAAGTACCTCGGCTATCTTGGCTGCGAGATCGACCCCGAGCCGAACAAGAAGCGCGGCGAGGACATCTGCATCTCCACCGCCGACAGCAAGGTGAAGCTCTTCGTAATCCCGACCAACGAGGAGCTCGTCATCGCCCGCGACACCCGCGACATCGTCAACGGCTGAGGCTGACTCAACATAATAAACGCCGCCGCAGGCATGTTTTGCCTGCGGCGGTTTTCGCGCTTATGAAACACGTCGGCGCCTGCGAAGTCCGAAGCGCCCATACGCGCGTTGAATTTGGCTTTGTGATATGATAACCGCCGCAGGTATTACTCTGCGGCGGGGTAAAAAGATCATTAATCATTTTCTTTCGTTTATTCAAATGGCTCAAAAACAGGGTTTTCTTCGATTTGACGGCTTAAATCTGAATCACATTCAAGAAAATATGGTGTTACACAATTAGCACAAACAAAGTGCCCATTATTTAAATCAACTAGATGCTCAAATGCGAATCTATTTTCGCAAAGCTCACAATACCAACTATCTTTTGCCGTGCACTCATGGCACATGCCATCTGCTGTGTAATTCCCATCAGGCTCATATGGACTCGAACAATTTACACATACTTTCCAGCCGTCTTTAGAAAAACATGACGCACATATTATTTCTCCAGATTCAGAGTAAATCCATCTGTCGATACTATCGCCACAAAAATTACAGCGTTCATTTCCATTTGAGCACCCAGATAACAAGGCACATGAAATTGTTATTACGAGCGTGGCAGCCAATAAATGGGCTCGTAATCCATTGTAATTCAAAAACCACAGTTTTAGTTTGTGCTTGGTGTACATGTTATGCCCCCTAAAAAGCAATTACAATTTTGTATTTAATTGCATAACATAAAATAGCATTTTTATTATAGGGGCTACTCTTCAAACATGTCAATAATTATGAAAGCTTTCAGCAAGAAAGACTATCATTTGTGTTGACACCGGCCTTTCGGCGTGGTATTATACTAAAGCCGCATTGACAGGGCTTGCAAGTGGGCTTTGCCCCGCCCTTTAGAGCGAGTCTCTTGAAGAGAGGATGAAACAGAAATGAAGCATGCAGTCATCGAGACCGGCGGTAAGCAGTACCGCGTCGCCGAGGGCGACGTCATCTACGTCGAGAAGCTCGACGCCGAGGCCGGCGCCACCGTCAAGTTCGACCGTGTTCTCGCCGTCATCGACGAGGATAACGCCGTGTTCGGTACCCCCGTTGTCGAGGGAGCCACCGTCACCGCCAACGTCGTCAAGAACGGGCGCGGCAAGAAGGTCCGCGTCTACAAGATGAAGCCCAAGAAGGGCTATCAGCGCACGCAGGGCCATCGCCAGCCCTACACGAAGGTCCAGATCGAGACCATCGCGTAACTCAATCCCGCACTTATGACATTGGAGGTGTAACACATGGCACATAAAAAGGGAATGGGCTCCACCAAGAACGGCCGCGACAGCGAGTCCAAGCGCCTCGGAGCCAAGAGGGCCGACGGGCAGTTCGTCCTCGCCGGCAACATCCTCGTCCGTCAGCGCGGCACCAAGATCCACCCCGGCACCAACGTCGGCAAGGGCAAGGACGACACCCTGTTCTCCCTGGTGGACGGCACCGTCAAGTTCGAGCGTTACGGCAAGGACCGCAAGAAGGTCTCCGTTTACGAGCTCAACCAGTGACAAAAATACGAAGAGAGACGGACGCACGTCCGTCTCTTTTTGATATCGGGAGTTTTTTATTATGGCATCACCATTCGTTGACAAGGTGACGATACAGGTCCGCGCCGGAGACGGCGGGGCCGGGGCTGTGGCCTTCCACCGCGAGAAGTACGTCGCGGCGGGCGGGCCCGACGGCGGCGACGGCGGCCGCGGCGGCAACATCGTCTTTACCGTGGACGACCACATGTCCACGCTCATGGACTTCCGCTACAAGCGCAAGTTCGTGGCCGGGAACGGCCAGCCCGGGCAGGGCAAGCGCTGCTCCGGCAAGGACGGCGAGAGCATCGTCCTCAAGGTCCCGCGCGGCACCGTGCTGCGCGACGCGGACAGCGGCGCCATCATGCACGACATGTCCTCCGGCGAGGACTACGTCGCCTGCCGCGGCGGCCGCGGCGGCTGGGGCAACAAGCACTTCGCCACGCCCACCCGCCAGGTCCCGCGCTTTGCCAAGCCCGGATTGCCCGGGGAATCGCACACGATAACGCTCGAGCTCAAGCTGCTCGCGGACGTGGGCCTCGTCGGTTTCCCGAACGTCGGCAAGAGCACGCTGCTCTCCGTCGTCTCCAACGCGCACCCGAAGATCGCGAACTACCACTTCACCACGCTCTTCCCCAACCTGGGCGTCGTCTACGTCGACGAGGGCGTGTCCTTCGTCCTCGCGGACATCCCCGGCATCATCGAGGGCGCGAGCGACGGCGCGGGCCTCGGCCATGACTTCCTGCGCCACATCGACCGCTGCCGCCTGCTCATCCACCTCGTGGACGTCTCGGGCAGCGAGGGGCGCGACCCGGTTGAGGACTTCGAGGCGATAAACGCCGAGCTGGCGCAGTACAACGCCGACCTCGCCTCCCGGCCTCAGCTCGTGGCCGCCAACAAGTGCGACCTGCTCGAGCCGGGCAGCGACAACCTTGAGCGCCTGCGCGCGCACGTCGAGGCCAAGGGCCTGAAGCTCTTTGAGCTCTCCGCGGCCTCCACCCAGGGCACGCGCGAGCTGATGCGCGCCGCCGCCGGCGAGCTGGCACACCTGCCGCCCGTAACGGTGTATGAGCCGGACTACGTCCCGCCCGAGCCGGAGATCGGCACAGCGGACGACGTGCAGATACGGCGCGACGGAGACGTGTGGATAGTCGAGGGCGATTGGCTGGCAAAGCTGGTGGCCACGGTGAACTTCTCCGACTACGAGAGCCGCATGTACTTCGACCGCTGCCTGCGCAGCGCCGGAATTTTCGACCGCATGGAGGCCATGGGCGTCCAGAACGGCGACACGGTGTCCATCTACGACATCGAGTTTGAATATCAGGACTAAGCAAAAAGCCGCCCGATACCGGGCGGCTTTCCGCTTTTTTGCAGCTTTCGCTTACTTCATGCCGTTCTCGTAGGCCTCGATCATCTTCTTGACCATCTGGCCGCCGACGCTGCCGGCCTGGCGGCTCGTGAGGTCGCCGTTGTAGCCCTGCTTCAGGTTGACGCCGACCTCACCGGCCGCCTCCATCTTGAAGCGGTTCATGGCCTCGCGGGCGTTGGGGTTGACAAGGTTGTTGCTCCTGGTGGACATCGAATTGCATCTCCTTTTCTTTCTTTTGAGCTTTGGCTCGCTAATATTCTTGCCGCTCGGCCCGCTTATATGCAGGCTGGTTTTATGCAATTTTTGTCGCCGCACGCAGGGATATCCGCCAGGAGCGTTTTGTTATTTATTTTTGCTTTTTCTTCTGAAAATCAGGCTTCGGAACAGTATGACGTTCATCGCCGCAAAGAAAACTATCAGTATCAGCAGCGTCAGCACCGGCTTCACCGGCGCGAACGTCGCCAGCAGCATCATCGGGAAGCCGAACACTATGGCCGGGAAGTTCTGATACACCATGTTGTCCAGCGCCGGGGTCTTGAACTCGCCGTCTATCTCGCGCAGGAGGATGACGCCTGTGCTCGCCGTGCCCGTCAGCATGCCGTACATGGTGAGGAACTGCTCCTCCGTATACTCAGGAAACAGCTTCTTTGCGACTATGTAGTTGTACACATAGGTTATGACCAGGCCCACGACGCCCATGATAAGGATGATGCCCCAGTAGTCCTTCAGCACGCTGAACCTTATCGCCGCTATGCCGGCCACGACCATAATGTCGAAGAAAAAGTTGCTCGCGCGGGTCATGAGGAAGCTGTTGGTGTACTCCTTCTTTATGACGCCCTTCTTCTTGAGCCAGCCCATCACGAGCTTCACCAGCGTAGCCGTCAGCACGCCGAGCAGGAAGTTGAAGCCGAAGATGACCGACTTCATGCTGGGCAGCAGCTCGCCGAGCGCTACCATCAGCAGATACGCCAGCAGATAGGCCACGGCGATGAGCGCTATCTGGATGGTCAGCTTGTCGATGCTCTCCTGCATCGGGATCTCGTTGTCGGACTGTATCTGCTCGGAGCGCAGCGCCTTCTCCTCCGGGTGGGTTATCTTGATGCGGCCCAGCTTTTTCTGGATGTTCAGGTGGATGACGCCGCCGATGCTGGCGCTCAAAAAGCCCAGGGCAGCTATGGTGAGGCCGAAGCTCTTGCCGCCTACGAAGCCGAAGTCGTTTTCAAATATCCCGCCGTAGTTGAGCGCCTGGCCCGTGCCCTGGCCGTAGCCGAAGGGCAGCAGTATGCCCGCCGCCGGGAAAAAGTCCGTCACGACAAGCGCCGCGACTATGGATATCGCGAGCCCGAACACGCCCTGGAGCAGGTAGGTCGAGACGGTGGTCACGCCCGTGTTGAAGATCTCGACCGTGCGCTTTTTCGTCAGCTTGCCCTTCGCGGGCTTGAAGGCCGAGGCGATGAAGCCGAGGGCCAGCGTGTGGTAGGTTATGAGCTCGAGCGTGTTCGTCCCGTCTCCGCCGAAAAACGCGGTGTCGAACATATGTTCCCCCGTCGCGAACTTGTATATGCCCGCAACGACTATCAGTATGCCGCCGCCGAGCACCGAGGCCGGTATCAGCGAGGCCTGAAGAAAATGTATGGATTTCTTCAAAACATTTGCCGCCAGCAGGCTCACCAACAGCACCGCGACCAAATTAAAGCCGCTCCACACACTATAGTCCCAAAAATTTTCCATCGTTGTCCCCCCTGCTGACATTTTTATGGCGGTAGTAGATGTTCACGTACTTGAGCGCGTTGAACCTTTTGCCGCTCTTTAGCTGATACAGCTTTTCCCCGTGGTAGATGTTGAGCTTGTTCCGCCCCAGGACCGAGAGCGCGTCTATGCTGTCGAAGAGCAGCGCCAGCTCATCCGGTCGGCCCTCGTCGATGACTATGCGGTTGCCGTAGAGGCTTATCGCGGCGTCCTTACGCAGCAGGCGCTTGCGCTTGTAGACGATGACCTCGGAGAGGTTCGCCGTGTCGCGGTACATGGGCTCCTGCGTGTACTTGTCAAGGTCCAGGGCGCGGACGAAGTCCTCCTGGTAGTCGTACCAGCCGGTGACGAACTCGAAGGGAAAGTCGAAGCCCACGCCGGTGAGGCGCTTGTCTGCGCCGTAGTTTATCTTCCTGCGGCAGCGCAGGCACTCAATCTCGTTGCCATGGCTCTCGAACTCGGAGAGGCCGCACCAGGGGCAGACGTACATCGCCCGCTCCAGGTATTCGGCGCTGCGGTCGGATTCATATGTGCCGTCGGCGGCGCCCTCGTCCACGTAGAGGCCGCGCTCTATGACGGACTCCAGCTCCGCCTTGGAGAGCCCGGCGAACTCCTCCGGCTCTATGACGCGGGAGACGTAGGCGTGCATCCTGCCGCGCCTCACGACGTCGCTCCAGCGCGGGTGCACGCCGTAGCCGCCCTCGATGCGGAAGAGGGCTATCGGCAGCTTCAGCATCCTGGCCAGCCCGGCGATGGCGGGGTTCATATAGCCGGTGCGGCCGCTGTATGTGCGGTTGCCCTCCGGGGCGATGGCGATGGTCCCGCCCTCCCGTGCGACGCGGATGCAGTTTTTGACGGCTCCGACGTCCGAGGTCTGCTTTTTTATGGGTATCGGCGCGACCAGCCAGCGCAGCAGCGACGATATCCAGCCGTTTGAAAAGAGGTCCTCGCTCGCGACGTAGTACACCGGTCCGCGGAAGGCCATGCCGACGAAAAACTGGTCGAAGGCCGTCTGGTGGTTCATGAGTATCAGGTAGGGCCGATTGCCCTGTTCCTTGAATTTATCTATCTTTATGTTATATTTCAGCCTCGTATAAGGATACATCACCGCATATGCGATATCTCGCACTACGCGGTGACGATACTTCATCCATGGTTTTTTCTTGTTCTCAGCTCTCTCCATGACTGCCCACACCCCCCAAGCCGCCCTGCGGCTTATTAAGCACCGTGTTGTCGATTACAGTTCAATATAATAACACAACGCCGCGTTCTATTACAAGAGTGTGGAAAGATTACATACATTTGCTGTAAAAGTGTTTAAAAACCCGGTTTCGGCATGCGCGTGTTATATAAAAAAGCCGCCCCGTTTTGGGGCGGCTTTTGGTTTGAGTTTTACGCCTCGAGGTAGCGCATGATGAGAGCCGCGGCCTGGGCGCGGGTCGCGGTGGCGGTCGGCGTGACCGCGCCGTTCTCGTCGCCCTCGACGAGGCCGATGTTCATCGCCCAGGTCATGGCGCTCTGAGCCCAAGTGCTCACGCTGGAGGCATCCGGAGCGGTGATAGTCCCGCTCACCGCGGGCTCACCGGCCAGGCGA
>UMHQ01048310.1_pt1 | contig 40820 bp, 33 predicted proteins | sample 1965531 | NCBI WGS metagenome assembly UMHQ01 (sample SAMEA4836098, study PRJEB28245) | human gut metagenome | biome: gut microbiome; material: fecal sample | place: Denmark | collected 2008 | reverse complement strand
GACGTAAAATGGATTTGTTTTGTCTTTTTTTAAAAATAGAGGTTATAACTTTACTGTTTTCAATAAGTTAATATTTAATCATGATTAATAATAAAAAAATTGATTATTCATATTAGTAGTTTATTTTATGTTGTATTGGATGGTATTTTGATTAATTATAAATTGAACAATTAAAAAAAGATATATTGGGTGTTTATAAGTAATATATTTGAATTTAATTGGTATTGCTGTATTTTTAATATTTTTATTATGTTAAAATATTGTTTATTTCTTTTTTATAACCTTATTTTAATTTCAATATCCAATTTAGTTATTTTTAAAATATTTGGATAATTATACGCAATTTCATGGCTGAATAATATGTCAAATGGATTTATTTTAATTTTTTTTAATTAAAATTTAAAAAGTAGTGGCATTTAAATATTAGTTGTTACAAAAATAGTTAACATATTTAAAGAGTATGTGGGGTTAACTCGTGAAATTTATAGATGATGCAATCAAAGAATCCGAAGAAAGAATGGAAGAGAAAGCACCTAAAAAAATTTCCTCAGATATTGACAATGATTTAATAAAATTATTTAAACAAAATAAAACTAATATTTTTGTTGTTGGTGCTGGGGGAGCAGGTAATAATACTATTTCTAGGTTAAATGAAATAGGAATCGAAGGAGCTACAACAATTACTGTAAACACTGATGCTCAAGATTTATTTTATAGCCAGTCTAGTAAAAAAATCCTCTTAGGAAAACAAACATGCGGCGGATTAGGTGCTGGTGGAGATCCTTCTGTTGGTGAAGAATGTGCTGAAGAAACAGAAGATGAACTTAGAGATGAACTTGAAGGCGCAGACATGGTATTTGTAACCTGTGGACTTGGTGGAGGAACAGGTACTGGTTCAGCACCAATCATTGCTAAATTAGCTAAAAAAGCAGGTGCATTAACTGTTGCTGTAGCTACTATGCCTTTCTCAGCTGAAGGTATTAGAAGAAGGGAAAATGCAGAAAATGGTTTGGAAAAACTTAAATCAGCAGCCGATACTGTAATTATTATTCCAAATGATAAATTATTGGAAGTAGCACCAAACCTTCCTTTAAACAAAGCATTCATGGTTTCTGATGAAATCTTAGGTAGGGCAGTTAAAGGTATTACTGAACTGATTACTAAAAGTGGTCTTGTAAGTTTGGACTTTGCTGATATTAAAAGTATTATGGGCAGTTCCGGTATGGCTATGATTGGTATGGGAGAATCTGATTCTGGCGACAGAGCATTAGAATCTGTCCATGAAGCATTAAGCAGTCCATTATTAGATATTGACATTTCCAATGCTACTGGTGCTTTAATTAATATTGCAGGTAGTTCTGACATGACTTTACATGAATCAGAAAAAATCGTGCAAGTTGTTGCTGATAAATTAGATCCTGAAGCTAACATTATTTGGGGTGCTCAAATTGATGAAAGCTTGGAGAATACTATTAGAACAACTATTGTTGTTTCAGGTATTTCTGAATCTAAAGACAGTAATTCTATAACTGATGATGATTTTGAAGATTCTCAAGAAACTACTTCTAATGAAGATCAATTAGATGATTTCATTGATGGAATATTCTAATTCCATTTTTCTTTTTTTTTATTTTCATAGAAAACTTTATTAATAAATAAAATTAAAAATTATTTCATTACTATTATTTTATTATAATTCACTACTATGGGATTAAATTCTGTAGTTTTTTATTAAAGGGTATTTATATGAATGTTCAAGAACGTTTTGATAAAACTATTAAAGATTGTAAAAGGGTATTGAAAGTATCAAGAAAACCGGACAAACAGGAATATTTGGAATTTTCAAAAATTGTAGCAATTGGAATTGCTATTATTGGTGTTGTTGGGTTTATAATTGTATTAATCGGTGAATTAATAGGATTATAATTAATTCAGTTTTACAAATTTAATCTCAGGAAATTATAATAAAATTTAATTTGTAATGTTAATTTTATTTCAAAATTTAATTTTTTGAAAACTTTAAATACTATTATCAATATAGATATAGATATTATAAGAATCTAATTATTTCATGATTCGTTTCTTGTTTAATTATGTTTTTATAATAACTTTTAACTTAACTATATGATTTTATTAACTTAAAAATAGGTGATTTTTTCATGGAAGATGCTAATAGTTCCATATATGCTCTTAAAACCTCTGCAGGTCAGGAAAGAAATGTTGCTAGACTTTTAGCTCATAAAGCTATCAGTGTTGAAGGCATTGGTATTTCTGCAATTCTTGTCCCAGAATCTTTAAAAGGATATATATTAGTAGAATCTTCAACAAAAATAGATTTAAGGAATCCGGATCTTAAAGTGCCTCATTTAAGGGGGGTTGTAGAAGGTAAAATTACTTTTGAAGAAGCTAAAAGATTCTTGAAACCTGAACCTATCATTTCCTCTATCCAAAAAGGAAGTGTTGTTGAACTTATTTCTGGTCCGTTTAAAGGAGAAAGAGCAAAAGTGGTTCGTATTGATGAATCACGTGAAGAAGTAGTTCTAGAGTTAATAGAAGCAGCAGTACCGATTCCGGTTACTGTAAAAGCTGATCAAATTAGAATTATTCAAAAGGAGGCTGACTGATGGCTAAAGATACAGTTGAAATTCTTATCGAAGGCGGAAGCGCAACTCCTGGACCTCCATTAGGTCCAGCATTAGGACCTTTCGGTATTAACATGATGCAAGTAGTTGAAGAAATTAATAATAAAAGTGCAGACTTTGCAGGAATGAAAGTACCTGTTAAAGTTAGCATTGATAGAGATACTAAAGAATTTGAAATTGAAATTGGTACTCCTCCAACTACTTCTCTCATTATGGAAGAACTCGGCATTGAAAAAGCTTCTCATGAGCCAGGTGCAGATATTGTAGCTGATTTACCTATTGACAAAGCTTTAAAAATAGCTAGGATGAAATTTGATTCATTATTAGCTAATGATTACAAAGCAGGTGTCAAAGAGGTAATGGGAACCTGTGTAAGTATGGGACTTTCTGTTGATGGTAAAGACCCAAGAGAAGCACAAAAAGATGTTGATGCTGGAAAATACGATGATGTTTTAGTTGAATAAACATTATCTATTCAAATTTAAAATTCAAACTTATAAAACAGTGTATATGATGTTATAATTGCGATTATAATTGATATACTGTTTAATTCATGCAATCGAAGAAGAATTTTTTCTTTAATCGATTACTCATGAAACCAAATTTAAAAAAATAATCCAATGAACACTTATTTGTTCATGGGGGATAATATGACACAAGAAGTATTAGAAGCGGTGAAGGAGGCAAAAGAACAATCAAAGCCGAGAAACTTCACACAGTCTGTGGATATGATTGTTAATATTCGCGACTTAGATGTCAAAAAACCAGAAAATAGGTTTAATGAGGAAGTTACTCTTCCTAACGGCCGTGGCAAAGAAGTTAAAATCGGAGTCATAGCTGATGGGGAACTTATTGTTCAAGCTAAAGATGCTGGTGTCGCTCTTGTGATTAATAAAGCGGATTTAGAAGAGTTAGGAAAAGACAGAAAAGCAGCTAAAAAAGCAGCAAACTCTGTTGATTTCTTTATAGCTCAAGCTGATATGATGCCACTTGTTGGTAGATTCTTAGGTCCAATTCTTGGTCCTCGTAATAAAATGCCAAAACCAGTGCCAGCTAGTATCAAATTAGATCCACTTTTAGAAAGATTACAAAGCACAGTTAAAGTTGGTATCAAACAACAACCTGCTATTCAGATTATTGTTGGAAGCCAAGATATGTCAGATGAAGATTTAGCTGAAAATATTGAAACTGTTCTTACAGTCTTAGACCGCCATTTAGATAAAGGAAGAAATCAAATTAAATCCATGTTTATTAAAACAACTATGGGTCCAATAGTGAGGGTGATCTAATGGCTCATGTTGCTGAATGGAAAAAAGAAGAAGTTAATGAGCTTAAATCTTTAATTGATAAATATGATGTTATCGGGATTGTAGATTTATTAAACATTCCTGCAAAACAGCTTCAAGAAATGAGGAAATCTCTTCATAACAAAGCTGTCATCAGAATGTCAAAAAAGAATCTTATTGATTTAGCTCTCGAAGATTGTAATGCTAGTAAAAACAACATTGTTGATTTATCAGAGCATATGGAAGGTCAAGTTGCAGTTATTGCAACTGAAATGAATCCTTTCAAATTGTATAAAATATTAGAAGACAGTAAAACTTCAGCTCCTGCTAAACCAGGTGCTATTGCTACTGATGATATTGTTATACCTGAAGGAGACACAGGTTTTGAACCAGGTCCATTCCTCGGTGAATTACAACAAGTTGGAATTCCAGCTAAAATTGATAAAGGTAAAATTGTTGTTTCTAAAGAAACCGTTCTTGTAGAAGCAGGTGAAGAAGTATCTGCTGCTGTTGCAAGTACTTTATCAAGAATGGATATTAATCCTATGGAAGTTGGGATCGATTTAAGAGCAGTATACGAAGAAGAAGCAATTTATACTTCTGAAGTACTCGCAATCGACGAAGAACAAACTTTAGCAGATGTTCAAAATGCATTCAGAAATGCATTCAACTTGTCTGTTAATGCAGCTATTCCTACAGAGGAAACTATTTCCACAATCATTACTCTCGCTTACACCAGAGCAATCAATGTTGGTGTTGATGCAGCAATAATGACTTCTGAAACCTCAGAGCCAATAATTGGTCTCGCACAAGCTAAAATGTTAGCTTTAGCATCCGAAGTATCAGGTACTGAAGGAGCTTTAGATGATGAATTAGCTGAAAAACTTTCTAACGTAGCAGTTGCAGCAGCTCCTGTTGTTGAAGAAACTGTTGAGGAAGAAGAGGAAGAAGAAGAGGAAGAAGATGCAGAAGAAGAAGCAGCAGCTGGGTTAGGGGCTCTCTTCGGTTAAAATAATTAATTAAAATTTTTTATTATTATAAACCTTACAAATTAGATTATAAAACTAATGGTGATAACATGGAATATATATATGCGGCAATGATTTTGCACAGTGCAGATAAAGATATTAACGAAGAAAATGTTAAAAGTATTATAGAGGCAGCAGGAATTGAAGCTGATGATGCTAGAATTAAAGCATTAATCGCAGCTTTAGAAGATGTTGACATTGATGAAGCAATGGAAACTACTGCTATGGCAGCAGCTCCTGCAGCAGCAGCTCCAGCAGCAGCTGAAGCAGCTGTAGAAGAAGAGGAAGAAGAAGAGGAAGAGGAAGAAGAAGCTGAAGAAGCAGCAGCAGCTGGTTTAGGAGCTTTATTCGGATAGATTTTTTCTATCTTTTTCTTTTCTTTTTTATTAACTACTATTTTTATTAATTAAAACTTATTTTCAACTTAACACTTATTTTAAGCACTTACTAATGTGATTACTTTTTCTAAAAATATATTTATTATATTAAAAACAAATAGTAAATTATAATAAATAGATTTTAAATTGATTGAAATGCTTGAAATATTCGATAAACTTGGTTATAAAAAACAAAAATGTAAAACTTGTGGACATGAATTTTACGCACAAGTTGACAGGGATACCTGTGGGGATGCTCCATGTGATGAATATGAATTTATTGGAAATCCTGCAACTGATAAACCTTATACTTTATATGAAATTCAACAAGTTTTCAGAGAATTTTTAGAAAAAGAGGGACATACTCCTATTAAGAGATATCCTATTTTAGCTAAAAGATGGAGAGATGATGTATTTTTAGTTGGAGCTTCTATATTCTGTTTCCAGCCTTGGGTTACTTCCGGTATGGTTAAACCGCCAGCAAACCCTTTAGAAATTGAACAGCCTTCTGTTCGTTTAAATGATGTTGATAATGTTGGAAGAACAGGTAGACACATGACCTGTTTTACAATGGGATCTCACACTGTAATAAATACTGAAGAAAATTTCATTTACTGGGAAGATGAGACAATAAGACTTTGTCATGAGTTCTTTAAATATATTGGAATTAACACTGAGGAAATCTGCTTTATCAAATCATGGTGGAGTGGTGGAGGTAATGAAGGACCTTGTTACGAAGTTTGTGTTCGTGGTGTGGAATTAGCTACTTTGGTTTTCATTCAATATAAAACTTTAGACAATGGCGAAAAAGAAGAAATTCCAATTAAAGTTGTAGATACAGGTTATGGTTTGGAAAGAATAGCTTGGATTTCTCAGGGAACTCCTACTGCTTATGATGCATGTTTTGCTCCTGTAGTTGATAAGTTAAAAGAATTAACTGATGTTAAGGTCAATACTGATATTTTGGCCCGTAATGCTCAAATAGCTGGTATGATGGATATTGAGGATATTGGAGATATTAAAGAGCTTCGTCAACAGGTGGCTAATAGTTTAGGCATTACTTTAGATGAACTTTTAGAATCTGCAGAACCTATGGAAGCAATTTATATTATTGCAGACCATACCCGTTGTCTTGCTTTCATGCTGGCTGACGGAATTATTCCTTCAAATGTAAAGGAAGGTTATTTGGCCCGTTTAGTTTTAAGAAGAACTATCCGTTTCATGAAAGAGTTAAACATGAAAGAGTCTTTGGCAGAGGTTATGGGAATTCAGCTTGAATTTTTAACTAAATTCTATCCTGAAATTAAAGATTCTGAAGATCATATTATGAATATTATTTCTCTTGAAGAGGAAAGATATCAATCTACTATTAAAAAAGGAACCAGTATTGTTAAAAGATCAATTAAACGTCTTAAAAAAGAAGGTAAAACAGAAATGCCTTTAGACATGTTAATGGATTTATATGATGCTCATGGAATTCCTCCGGAAACAGTTGTTGAAATAGCTGGAGATAATTTTACTGTAAATGTTCCGGATAATTTTTTTACTCTTGTAGCAGGAGCTCATGAAAAAGACACATCCAATAAAAAGGAATCTTTTGAAATTGATTATCCTGAAACAGATTTATTATTCTATAAAGATTTTAATCAGAAAGAATTTGAAGCAGAAGTTTTAGGAGTAGTTGAAAAAGATGGTAAAAACACATTGGTATTTGATAAAACAGTATTTTATCCTGAAGGCGGAGGTCAACCTTCTGATGTAGGTACAATTTCTGTTGATGGTGCTGTTGTTAATATCAATTATGCTGAAAAAGTTAACAATGTGGTATTGCATCATGTAGATGGTGATGTTGATTTGGATAACTTTGTTGGTAAAAAAGTTGAAGGTAAAATCGACTGGAACAGGAGAATTACTTTAGCCCGCCATCATTCAGCAACTCACCTTATTGTAGCAGCTGCCCGTAAAATCTTAGGTGAACATATTTGGCAAGCAGGTGCTCAAAAAGGAGTATCCAGATCCCGTATAGATTTATCTCATTATAAACGTATTTCTCAAGAGGAACTTAATGAAATTGAGAAATTAGCTAATGAATATGTAATGGACAATATTGAATTGGATATTAAATTTTATACAAGGGATGAAGCAGAATCATTATATGGATTTAAACTTTATCAGGGTGGTATTGTGCCGGGTAAGTCAATTCGTGTTGTTAAAATACCGGGTATTGATGTTCAGGCTTGTGCAGGAACTCATGTTTTAAGAACTGGTGATATAGGTCCAATTAAAATCAATAAAACCGAAAGGGTTCAGGACGGTGTTGAAAGGATTGATTTCTCAGCAGGAATAGCTGCAGTTGATTCAATTCAGAACGAAAACAAACTGCTTCGTGAAAGTTCAGGAATATTTAAAGTCGATGATGATCAACTTCCAAAAACCTGTGACAGGTTCTTTTCTGAATGGAAAGCACAAAAAAATGAAATTGACAAGTTAAAGTCTGAAATAGCTAGTTTAAAAATGAATTCATTAGCTGATGATGTTACTGAAATTAATGGTCTTAAAGTTGTTAAACAGTTAATTGATGCTGATTTTAAAGAGCTTCAAAAGATTGCAACTGACTTTACAGATAATGACAAGGCTGATGTTGTTTTAATGGGTAACAATGACGGTAAAATTGTTGGTGCAGCTTCCCAAAATGCTATTGATGCAGGCATAAAAGTAAATGAAATAATTAAAAAAGCTGCAGGGGTTCTTGGTGGTGGCGGCGGTGGCCGTTTAACTCTTGCTCAGGGAGCAGGGCCTAAATGCGAGAACATGAATGAAGCATTAAATATTGCTATTGACCTTATTTAGATAATAGGGTCTTTAACAATAATGCTTATAAATGTTAAAATTAAAAGTTTATATTAGCTGTTATATTTTTTTTAGTAATGGCGATTTTAATCTAAATTTTTTGAAATAATTTGATATTTATGTTTGATGTTCATTTGGTACTGTTGTTTATAGGATTTTTACTTTTAGTCTGTGTATTGTTAAGTAAATTCACAGCTAAAATCGGTGTTCCCGCATTATTGATTTTTTTAATTGTAGGTTTGATTTTAGACACTAACCAGGTTATATCATCATCGATAACGAATTATAATATGATTCAATCGATAAGTATTTTTGCTCTGATTATTATTATGTTTTCGGGGGGTTTGGACACTGAACTTGCCAACATTAAAAGAGTAACATGGGAAGGAATCTCCTTATCTACCGTTGGTGTTTTTATTACTGCAATTGTTGTAGGAATACTGGTTCATTTACTATTCGGGTTAGGATGGTTGGATTCATTTTTAATAGGTTCAATTATATCTTCTACAGATGCTGCAGCAGTGTTTTCAATTTTTAAAACACAAAAGTTACATATTAAAGATAATTTGGATCACATGCTTGAGTTAGAAAGTGCTACAAACGATCCTATGGCTTATATACTTGTAACATCAGTGATTTATTTAATAATTCATCCTGAGACATCTATGTTGCTTCTAATATTTAATTTCTTTAAATCACTGGCTTTAGGTTTAATAATGGGAGCAATTTTAGGTAAAGGATTTTCAAAATTGCTTGCAAGGATTAAATTAAGTGTTGAGGGATTGTATCCGGTACTGTTATTGTCTGCAGCTATTCTTTCATTTGCAGCTACTGAAGTTGTTGGGGGAAATGGATTCCTGTCAGTATATATTGCGGCAGTAATAATAGGTAATTGTAAAATCAAATATAAATCTACTCAATTATCCTTTTTCGAAGGTATTGCATGGATTATGCAGATTGTGATGTTTGTATTGCTTGGTGCATTTTCATCAATAAAGGAACTTATACCTATGTTAATTCCGGCAATATGGATTGCAATGATACTGACATTTGTGGCAAGGCCAATTGCAGTACTGATATCTCTGGCTCCATTTGATATAGACAGACCTTCAAAGGCGTTTGTTTCATGGGCAGGAATTAAAGGGGCAGTACCTATTGTATTTGCATTTTATCCATTGGTACATGGTATTTATAATGCACAAATGATATTTGATATTGTAATGGTTGTTACTTGTATTTCAGTACTGGTACAGGGATCTACTCTTAAATTTATGGCTGGACACCTTAAAGTATTAAAAGAGGAATAATATGAATTATGATGTAGTTATAGCACGTTATGGTGAAATTGGTTTAAAAAGCTCAAAAGTAAGAGCACGTTTTGAGCGCAAATTGGTTAAAAATATTAAAGCAGCTATTGACTGTGAAGTTGACAGAAACCAGGGAAGAATATATATCTTTCCAAAAAACTATGGCGAGTGTTTGGAAAATTTAAATAAGGTATTTGGTGTTGTATCTTACTCTCCGGCTGTTTCAACATATGGAAACTATGAAGATATTGAAAAAACATTAGGTGAATATGTAGATAATCTTGTTGATGACGGATTCATAGGCAAAGATACAAGATTTGCCATAAAATGCAGAAGAGTGGGAAACCATGATTTCACATCTCAGGAAATGGCTGCATTCTGCGGTTCTGTAGTTGTTAAAAAAGTAGGATGTCCTGTTGATTTAACAAATCCTGAACTTAAAATTTATGTTGAAGTAAGAGATGATGAAGCTTTTATTTATCATGAAAAAATTGACGGTCCGGGAGGCCTTCCACTGGGAACTCAGGGAAAGGTTGTTGTTTTGGTGTCCAGCGGTATTGATTCTCCGGTGGCAGCTTATCTTATGATGAAAAGAGGATGTGAGGTTATAGCACTTCATTGTGATAATGCTCCATTTACAGGACCTAAAGTTCATGAAAACTTTGATAAAATAATTGATCAGCTTCAAAGTTATGCAAAAGGAGTTCCTATTACAAAAAAAGTTGTAAAATATGGGGAGTATTTGCAGCAGGCTAAAGACTGTGCTCCGGAAAAAATGACCTGTGTTTTATGCAAGTCAGGGATGTATAAAATAGCTGAAAAATTAGCACATAAATATGGAGCATCAGCTATTGTAGACGGAAGCAGTGTAGGTCAGGTAGCTTCACAGACATTGTCTAATATATTGGCTACCCGTCATGGTGTTGACATGCCGATTTTAAGCCCTTTGATAGGTCTGGATAAATTGGAAATTACCAGAATAGCTGAAGATATCGGAACTTTTGAAATTTCTAAATTGGATGATGGGGGATGTCATGCAGTTCCAAAATATCCTGAAACAAAAGCAGATGTTGATAGAGTTGAAGAGGCTTGCAGGGCAATGAATCAAAAAGAAGCTATTGAAAAAGCCTTTGATTCCATTGATTAATCTTTTTTCTTCTTTTTTTTAAATTCTGATGTAACTTATTTTTTACTTTTCAAAATTATTTGATAAATCTTAAATATATCCTTGTAATATAAATATAAATCATATTCAAAATTTGTTTAGTTTTGATAAATTTATTTTGAATTTATAGATATGTGTTTTGCTGGTTTAAAGCTGGTTTGACTTATTATGGGGGTTATAATGATTTGTTGGTGATGTTTGATAATATAAAAACTTTCAAAAACTTAAAATTTTCAAAATAAAATAAAAAGGAGGATACTCATGGATAAGAAAATTTTATTAATCTGTCTCATAGCTATTGTGGCATTTTCAATATCTTGTGTAAGTGCAGCAGATAGTAATGAGATAGTTATGAATTCATCTGATGCAATTGGTATTAGTGAAGATGTATCTGTCGATGATGTTGTATTTGCTAATCAGATAAGTTCAGAGGATTCTCAGGTAGTTGGCGATTCTCCATCTGGTGAGGTGTGGGTAGCAACTACTGGTAGTGATGATAATGATGGTAGTCAAGCTAGTCCTGTAGCTAGTGTCAGCAAAGCTGTAGACTTAGCTCAAAGCGGATCTACTATTCATATTAAAGAAGGAACTTATAATCAGGGAAAAATAAGTCTTACTAAATCTTTATCCTTTGTTGGTGAAGGTAAGGTTATATTAAATAGTAATGGTGCAAATGTATTTGCATGTGAAAATGACGGATATAATTTAGAATTCACTAATCTTGTTTTCACAGGGGTTTCATCTACTGCCGGTACTTCATGCGGTTTAAAAGTAGGAGGTAATGGAAATCTTAAAGTAATTAATTGTACTTTTACAGATATTAGTGCTAAATATGGTGCAATGCAGTTATACACAACAGGTGTTGCAGATATTATTAATTCTACAATAAAAGATGTAGTTAGTGGAACATCTAATGGTTGTATTGTGTATATTTCTGGTTCAGGTACATATAACTTTAATAATTTATCTATTATCAATCCTAAATTAGCAGATAGTGTTGTTGCTGGCAGCCAATATGCATTTTTAAGAAATGTATTTTATTTAGATAATAAAGAAGCAACAGTAACTTTAACTAATTCTATTATAACTGGAGCTAGTGGGCCTATGAAAGCAGTTGTTGAAAGCAGAAGTAAATTAACTATTTCTAACACTGTAATTTCTAATAATGTAGTTGGAAAAACTACTACTTCCTATGGTAAGTATTTATTATATGTAGAAGATTCAACTGCTTTAAATATGACTAATTGTATAATTGAAAATAATACATTTGCTGATTCTAGCAGTGCATTAATTTATTTCTATTCTGCTTGTAAAGCTAATATAACTTATTCATCTATTGTTAATAATGGATTCAGTAAAAATGTAGATGTCAAATCTGGAATTACTCCAACTGTTAATTTAGATTACAACTGGTGGGGAACTAATACTTACACTGGTGACAATGTAAATAAATGGGTAGTTATGAGTACTCCTGAAACTACTATTAATGCTGAAAGTGGTAAAGCTATTGATGTAAGTGTTAACTTCAATCATTACACTGATGCTTCTGGTAGTATTCAAGATTTAGCTCAATCTATTTCTGGAATTAATGTTGACTTTAGTGCTGTTAGTGGTACTTTAAGTAAAAATAATGTAGCTAGTGTAGATGGTATAGCTACTGTAACATACACTACTACAACTAATGATAAAATCACTGCTAAATCAGGTAGTCAAAGTTTAACTATTGATGTTGTTGCAAAACAAGCAGCAGCTGATATTTGGGTAGCAACTACAGGTAGTGATGATAATGATGGTAGTCAAGCTAATCCTGTAGCTACTATTGCAAAAGCTATTGAACTTGCTGGAGATGGTTATACTATTCATATTGCTGATGGTAATTATGTAAATGATAAAACTTTAAGCATTTCTAAAAGTTTAACTTTAGAAGGTAGTGTTAATACAGTAATTGATGGTAATGCTTCAAAAATTATGGAAGTAACTGCTGATGCAACTGTTGTTTTAACTAATTTGTCTTTCACAAATGGTAATGATGCTCTTGTAGGTGCTATTTCAAATGAAGGTAAGTTAACCATTTCTAATTCTAACTTTTATTCAAATAAGGCCACTGGTAATTCTGGAACTATAATTACTAATAAAAATAAATTAAATATTAATAATTCTAAATTTTATCAAAATTCTGCAGGCAAAGGTGTTGTAAACAATCAAAATGATGCATTATTAGTTATTGATAATTCTGAGTTTTATAATAATGATATGACTTCATTTTCTAATTCTTATGGTATAGTTTATACAACTTCAGCAAATGCAACTATCTCCAATACTGTATTTAGAAATAATGCTGTTAAATATGGTGGAGCTATTTATGCAACTAAATCATCTGATGCAACTATAGGTATTGTTAATATAATTAATTCTACATTTGAAAGTAATAGTGCAAATACTGGTCAGGGAGGAGCATTATTTGTTTCTGGTGGAGAATGTATTATAAAAGAATCTATGTTTATTAATAACAAAGCTAATCCTGGAAAATTCACTGGTGGTCAGGGAGGAGCAATATACACTTCATTAAACGGTAATGTCAGTGTTACAGATTCTGTTTTCAAAAACAATCAGGCTAAATTAGGTGCTGCATTATACTTAAATGGTGGCAGTAATTCAACCATTTCATATTCAGTTTTATTAGATAATGTTGCTGAAGGAGACTATGCAATATCTAATGCTGAATCTGCATCTGGTGTGGCTACAGTTAATTACAACTGGTGGGGAACTAATTCTCCTAAGAATTTAGTGCCTTCAACAGTAACATTAAACAATTGGGTAATCATGAGTGCAGATCCAACTACTGTAACAGATGCTGAAATAGGTGATGTAAAAACAATATCTGTTAATTTCAACAAATATTCAAGTTTTGATACTATAAATGACTTGTCAAAACCTCTTCCTGCTATTGATGTAGAATTTAGTGCTGTTAATGGTACTTTAGCAAGTAATCTTGTTTCTACTGTTAATGGTGTTGCTGCTGTTTCATACACTGTAAACGGCAATGATCAGATTGCTGTTAAATCAGGTAGTCAAACTTTAACTATTGAAGTTGTTGCAAAACTTCCAGTAACTGATGTTTGGGTATCATCTACTGGTAGTGATGCAAATGACGGTAGTCAGGATAGTCCTGTAGCTACTATTGCAAAAGCAATTGAATTAGTTGCTGAAGGTTACACTATTCATGTAGGTGAAGGTACTTATATTGCCAATTCTTTAACAATAGCTAAATCATTTGCAATGATCGGTTCAGGAAAAGTTATCATTGATGGTAATGCTTCTAAAATCATGAATATAAATGAGAATACAATTGTTAACTTCACTAATGTTGCATTTACCAATGCATTAAATAATTATGGTGGAGTTATGCAAAGTAAAGGAACTGTAAACTTAAATAATGTAAGCATTTACAAAAACACTCAAAAATCAGGAAGTACTCCTACTGTAAGTTCAATATACAATACTGGTGTAATGACTATTGTTAATTCAAATATTTATGAAAATGACGGTTACGGATTAATATTTAACTCAGGTAATCTTGATATTATCAATACATCTATTTCCAGTAATAATGTTGCTAAAGGTACTACTTATGCATTTTTATATATTGATAGTGGTGCGGTAAATGTAATTAACTCTACACTATCTGATAATACTGCTAGATTAGGTGGTATTTGGCTTAATAAAGGAACTTTAAATGTTAATAATGCAACATTTGAAAATAATGTAGTTACTGTAGGAAATGGTGGAGCAATTCACATTGAATCTGATTCAAGTACTGCAACCATTAAAGATTCCAAATTCATTGGAAACAAAGCTAATAAAGATGGTGGGGCTATTTATAATAAAGGTGCCTTAAATATTGAAACTTCCATTTTTGATGCTAATGCAGCTTCCAATGGAAATACTGGTTATCATGGTGATGATATTTACAATTCAGGTATCTTAACTCTACATTACTCTGCATTACTTGGAAAAGGAACTAATAAATTAATTTACAATGAAGGTCGTGAACCAAGTGCTAATGCTCAATATAACTGGTGGGGAACTAACAGCAATCCTTCAACTTTAGTTGGTGCTGGTTTAGATTATGATGATGAACCATGTGATGATGTTGATGTTTCTAACTGGGTTGTCATGAGTGTTGATCCAACAAGTATTGAAAAGGTCATAGTTGGAAATGAAAAAACATTAACAGTTAACTTCAATCATTATAATACAAATGGCGTAATTAAAGAATTAGCTAAATCTATTCCATCTATTAATGTTAATTTTGAAGCTGTTAATGGAACTTTATCCAGTGATGTTGCAGCTACTGATAATGGGGTAGCTAGTGTAACTTACACTGTAAAAGGTAATGATCAAATTACTGTTAAATCAGGCAGTCAAACTTTAACCGTTCCAGTTACCACTAAAGAATTAACCAATATTGTAACTAATGAAACATTCTTTGATTACTTTGGTGATGACGGAATGTTATTGGGAGATATTACTTTTGATACTTTAATCTTCAAAGGTGAATTCTCTAATCTTGGTGTAAATGTTGTTTATGTTCCAAGAGCTATTGTTATTAATGGTGATAATGCAGTATTAAGAAATATTGCAATAATGTGTGAACAAGGAACTACTTTAAATAATTTAACTTTAAATGCTACCAATTATGTTGCTGATACTGATGGTGCTCTTATATATGCTATCGGTAGTGATGTCACAGTAAATAATATTACTATTGATTATAATGCTACTGATGGTTCTAATAATGCAATTGCAGTTTATGCTAGTGGTGCAGATAACTTTAAATTAGTAAACAGTACAATTACTTTTACTGGAAACAATGTTGACGGTAAAGTATTTGCTCAGGGTATAAAAATAGCAAAAAGTAACAATGCTGTTGTTGATTCAAACATAATTACTACTTCATGTCCGTTAGTGGATGTTGATTACAGCCATTGGGGAAGTATTGACACTGATTTGGTATTTGCAATTGGTGTGGAAAAATCAGAAAATGTTAAAATTATTAATAATATAGTGGATAATTCTGCTTGGACTAAAGGAAATAATGCTAATTTCCCTACTTTCGATGCATTTATTGCTCATACTGCTAATAATTTATTAATTAAAAACAATACTATTTCTCATACTGATTTAATAACTCCGAAAGGAACTTCAAGTTATATTTATGCACTTGATTTTTATGAATCCAACAGTGTAATTGTTGAAGATAATCGTGTATTACTTAATACTACTGGTGGTAAAGAGGGTGCCGGCGCTGCTTATGCTGTACAGGTTACAGGTCCTTATAATAATTTTGTAGTTAAAGGAAATAATTTAACCACAGTATCTAACGGTCCTAATTTAGGAGTGTACTCACAAAATTATTATGGTACTACTGAAATTACTGTTGAGAATAATTGGATTAATGTAACTGGTTTTGCTGGAACTGCCGAATTTGCTTTGGTTTCAGGTATGGAATTCCAGGATACTGTAGCTAAAGCATATAATAACACTATCTATGTTCAAAATGTAAACGAATATAATGATGACAATAATATTGCAGGAATTACTTATGTACAATCAACCAGCGGAAGCCACCAATTTGATATTCAGAATAATACCATTTATTCTGAAGGAAAATATGCAGTATTAATTAAATCTGCTAAAGATTCACAAATAATTGGAAACACATTGTATGCACATGAGTTAAACGGTGATGATGCAGCAATATTTAAATCAGGAACTAATAATGTAGTTAAAAATAATTATCCTATGTCTACCGATATTATAATTGATGTAAATAATGCATGGATTGGTAAAGAAGCAGTTATTGGCATAACTCTTAATTCTGCTGCAACTGGTACTGCAAACATCATGGTTGGTGGTAAAACTTACACTGTTAATTTAACTGATGGTAAAGCTACTTTAAAAGTATCTGATTTGCCTGCTGGTGAAAATACTGTTAAAGTGGATTATGATGGTGATGGCAAATTTAAATCTTCAACCAACAGCACAACATTTAAAGTATTTGATGGTATTGTAACTAATGAAACATTCTTTGATTACTTTATTAACGGTACTTTAGCAGATTATGTTCCTGAAGGTGCAACTTTAGACTTCAGAGGTAAATTCTATAGTCATGATGATGTTAAATTTGATTTGGTTATTAATAAACCAATTAATATGATTTCAACTACTGGTGATGCATTCATTGATTTAAACACTACTGCAGGTAGTTTACTTGGAGAAAATCCAGGTTCATGCTTCACAATCAATAATGGAGGTTCCGGATCCAATGTGTCTGGTATTATATTCCATAACACTCAGGTTTGGATTTATGATGCTCATAATGTAGTTTTAAATAATATTAGTGTAATTGTTGAAAATAAAAGAGTTGGTTCTGGTGTTGGAACTACTGCTATACGTCACGGATCTACTAATGTAACTCTTAAGAACAGCTACATTTACACCAGCAATAATGGTGGGTCAAGCAGTATTGTTTTAACTCACGTTCAAAATTGTACTGTTGAAAATAACACTATTGTCGGTGAAGGTAATGTAGGTAATTTACTTTACTTGAATACCTTTAATGATGCAGGCTGTGATTTAAGTAATGATTACAATAAAATCATCAATAATAAAATAACAGGTCCAAGTCCTGCTGCGGGAATTTGTTACGGTATTGGAATTAACGGTAATAATAATTTAATTGCAGGAAATGTAATTAATTATGCTGGTAATGGTATTGTTCCTGCATGGGGTGCTACTCCTAACAACAACACTTACTGTGACAATGTTTTAATTGGAGGAGCTAGTATGAGTGTTGCAGCTAGTTCTATTGCTTACAACAACACTGTTTCAGGTACTTTAACTATCGGATCAGGTTCAGTTGCTTACAATAACACTGCAAAAGCTATATCTGTCAGTTCTAATTCTGTTGTATCTAATAGTAGTGCAACTGCAGCTTTAACAGTTCAGGCAGGAGCTAAAGTAGCTAATGTAACTGCTGCTTCTTTATCTGTAAGCGGTAAAAATGCAGTTATTGAAAATGTGTCCATTAGCGGTGTTGGGACTATTAAATCCAGTGCAACTAACACTACATTAATTAACTCCACATTTGGAGGTATGCTTACTGTTCAAAGTGCTAAAAACACAATTAAATATAATAATATTGTACTTGCTACTGGTGATGCAGCAATTCTTGCAACTGGTGGAGATAATGTAATTACCAATAACTATTTAATTGCTGGAGATAAATTAGGTGATAATGCAGTTAATTCTACTGTTGAAACAAACATTGTAAAAGACAACCTTCCTGGAGGAATTGTCAATGTTACAATTACTGCAAAAGATGTATTTGAAGGCAGTGATGTAATAATTGATGTGACTGTTGATTCATTATCTAATTTAACTGAAAAATTCATGCTTAAAATCAATAATAAAGAATATGTTCTTTCATTTACCGATTCAAAAGCTAATGTAACTATTTCTGATTTGACTGCAGGTAAATATGATATTGCTGTAACTTATGGTGATGAAACATACACTTTAATTAATGCTACTTCTGATGTTTCAGTTTACGGAAATGTTGTAACTAATGAAACATTCTTTATCTACTTTGATGAAGACGGATTATTAAGAGAAGAAGTTCCTTTCGATGAATTAATATTTAAAGGAGAATTCTCAGATATTGTAAATCTTATTTCTATTACAACTCCTCTTAAAATAACCAGCGATAATGCAGTATTAAGAAACATAGCATTTGCTGTGCTTTCAGATAATGTAGTATTAAACGGATTAACTTTAATCTCTAATGTTTCATGTGCTGATAATGGTGGAGCTCTCATATTGGTAGCTGGAAATAATGTAAATGTTTCTAATATGAACATTAGCTATATTATTAAAGAAAGTGTAGATGCTGTTGCAATTAATGCAAATGGTGTTTCAAACTTAAATGTTGTTAACAGCAATATTTTCTTTGAATCATGTCCTAAAGATGATACATTAACTGCATCTGCTATTAATATAGATGGTGTTTCTAATTCATTCATTAATGGAAATAATATTACTGCTGTTTTACCTTACCTATTTGCATCTAATTATGATATGAAATACTTCATGATGGGTGTAAACACTGTAAATCCAATTAGGATGAGGGAATGTAATAATGTAACATTTTCCAAAAACAATGTAAACACTACTGCAAATGATGGAAGTGCTAGCTTCCCTACTTTACAATGTATGTTTATTGTCGGATCTAATGACTGTGTAATTGACGGAAATAATTTCTCAATGATTGATACACTTATTCCTGCTGGTACAAGCAATTACCTCTATGGAATTAACATTGGATACAATAAAAACTTAATGATTTCCAATAATGACTTTAAAATGTCTACTGCTGGGGGTAAAGATGCTGCAGGTACTGCATATGCAATACAAGGTGTAGAATGTGAAGTATCTATGATTGGAAACAACATTACAAGTATAAGTAACGGTCCAAACTTAGGTATTTACTTTGCAAGTATGACTGGCGGAACATCTGAACTTTACATTGCAAATAACTTAATTAATGTAACAGGTTTAGCTTCTGCTAGTGGTAGCTGGGCTTTAGTTTCAGGTATTGAAGTGCAAAACGGTAATGCAAAAATATACAACAACACAGTCTACACTTACAACGTGGGTGATTATAGTCCTGAAAATTATATGTATGGTATCAGTTATGCTCAATACATGTACGGAGACCGTTCATTTGATATACGTGACAACAGAATATATGTTGACGGCCATTATGCAGTTTCATTTATTAATGTAGACGGATCTAATGTAACTGGCAACTTATTGATTACTCGTGATTTAGGTGGAGATGCTGCTGTTGAAATTAAAGCAGGTAAAAACAATGTAGTTGAAAACAACTATCCTAGAAGTTCTGATTTAATATTCAACATTACTTCTGAAGAACCTGGAAAAATTTTAATTGATGTGACTATTGATAAAAAAGCTACTGGAAGCATTGCTGTTATTGTAGACGGTGACAAATATGATGTAGCTATTGTTAATGGTTCTGCTAAATTAACTTTAAGTGATTTGCCTGCTGGAGTATATTATATTGAAGCTAAATATGATGGAAATTCCATTGTAACTGAAAGTTATAATTCCACTAAATTCACTATTGATTTAATTGATTCTTCAATTGCTGTTGAAGCTAAAAACATTAAATGCGGTGAAGAAGCAGTAATTACTGCAACTGTTACTGATGGTGCAACAGGAACTGTTACATTCTTCGTAAATGGTAAAACCTATGTTGTAGATATTACTGATAGTGTAGCTACTTTAAAAATAGCTGATTTAACTACTGGTGATTATCCTGTATTTGCTTACTATAATGGTGATAAATACTATAAAACTTCATACAATTCAACAACATTCAATGTAGCTAAATTAGCTTCTACAACTACTGTCAATGTTAGTGATATTAAAGTTGGTGAAGATGCTGTTATTGATATATCTGTTTCTGAAATAACTTCTGGAGTAGTTAGTGTTACTGTTGGTGATGCAATTTATAATGTTGCTGTTGTTGATGGTAAAGGATCTTTAACTTTATCTGGTTTGGCTAGTGGTTCTTATGATGTTGTTGCTAAATTTAATGGTGATGACAAATATTTAGCTAGTGAAGATAGTGCTAAATTCAATGTAACTAAATTAGCTTCTACAATTGATATTGCTGTTGATAATATTAAAGTTGGTGAAAATGCTGTAATTAGTGTTGCATTACCTGAAGATGCAACTGGTGAGGTAATTATAAGTGTCAATGGTAAAAATTACACTGTTATGACTAAATATGGAATGGCTAATGTAACCATCTCTGATTTGGCTAATGGTACTTACAGTGTAGATGTGTTCTATAATGGTGATGACATTTATGCACCTATTAAAAACTCTACTGCTTTTACTGTTTCCAAAGTGTCTGATTATAATATGACTGTTGATATTGCAGATATTGTTAAAGGTGAAAATGCTACGATAACTGTTAGTGTTCCTGAAGACGGAACTGGAAGTGTAATTGTAACAATAAACGGAACAGATTACAAAGGAACAGTTGTTAACGGTACTGCTAAAGTTATTATTCCTGGTTTGGATGAAGGAACATACAAAGTAGTAACCTTCTATACTGGAGATAACAAATACGATTCCATGATTGTCAATGGAACTATAACAGTTAATAAAAATACTAAAACCACTTTAACAATGGATAACCTTGTAAAATACTTTAATGGTCCACAAAAACTCATGGCTAAACTTGTTGATGGATTTGGAAATCCAATAGCTAATGCAACTGTTTACTTCACAATAAATGGTAAAGTTTATGCCAGAATCACTGATGAAAATGGTACTGCTTCAATAGCTATTAGATTACTTCCTGGTGAATACAAAGCAAGTGCATTATTTAATGGAACTGATGATTATGATGTGACTTCTGTTAATGCTAGTGTTTTAGTTAAAAACACAATTTTGGGAAATGATACTACATTATACTTCCGTAATGGAACACAATATGTAGCTAAATTTTTAGATAGTAATGGAAAAGCATTAGCAAATACTGATGTAAAATTCAATATTAATGGTGTGTTCTACACTCGTGTAACTGATGAAAATGGTATAGCTAGGTTAAATATTAGATTAGACCCAGCATCATATATCATAACAGCTTACAACCCAGTAACTGGCGAACAAAAAGCTAATGAGGTAACTGTTTTACCAAGAATCATTGCTGAGGATCTCTCCATGAAGTATCTTGACGGCAGCACATTTAATGCTGCTCTTGTTGACGGTCAAGGTAAAGCAATATCTGGTGTAAACATAACCTTTAATATAAATGGTGTTTTCTATCATAGAACAACCGATGCTGATGGAGTAACTAAATTAAACATTAGATTAATGCCTGGTGAATATATCATAACATCAATGTATGATGAGTGTTGGGCATCAAATAAAATAATAATTTCAGCTTAAGAAGTTAAATTTCAACTTCTTAACTTTTTTCTTTTTTTAACTTATTTTAAAACATAATTATTAAATAGTATACACTCCAAAAATATGAATGTATATTAAATAATTTTTTAAGCTAGTTGCTTAACTTTTTATTTTCTAATAAACTTTAGAATATACAATTTTGAGGTGTTTAAATGAAAACAACTGTTAGTGTAATTAAAGCTGATATTGGAAGTGTGTCTGGACACTGTGTAGCACACCCAGATTTAATGGATATTTGTGATGAAGTTTTAGCAGAAGCTTTAGATACAAATATTTTAACTGATTATTATATCTCCCGTTGTGGAGACGACATTGACTTGATTATGACTCATAGAAATGGGGAAGAAAACGAAGAAGTTCACGAAACTGCTTATAATGCTTTCATGAAAGCTACTGAAAGAGCACGTGAATTAAAATTATATGGTGCAGGTCAAGATTTATTATCTGACACCTTTTCTGGAAACATTAAAGGTATGGGTCCAGGTGTTGCTGAAATGGAATTCAAAGAAAGGCCAAGTGACCCTGTTTTAGTATACTGCTGTGACAAAACTGAACCTGGTGCATTTAACTTACCTATTTTTAAAATGTTCGCAGATCCATTTAACACTGCAGGTCTTGTTATTGACCCAAGTTTACATGATGGATTCAAATTTGAAGTATTTGATGTAATTGAACACAGAAAAGTTATCCTAAACTGTCCTGAAGAAATGTATGATTTACTTGCATTAATCGGTTCTACTGGAAGATATGTAATTAAAAGAGTATGGAAGAAAAACGGAGAAATTGCAGCAGCTATCAGTACTGAAAGATTAAACTTAATGGCTGGAGAATACGTTGGTAAAGATGACCCTGCAGCTATTGTAAGGGCACAATCTGGTTTCCCAGCTAATGGTGAATGTGTAGAACCATTCGCATTCCCTCACATGGTAAGTGGATGGATGAGAGGTTCTCACAACGGTCCTATGATGCCTGTATCTGAAAGAGATGCAAATCCAATTAGATTTGACGGACCACCTAGAGTAATCGGTTTAGGTTTCCAAGTATCTGATGCTAAATTAATTGGTCCTGTTGACTTATTTGATGACCCTGCATTTGATCCTACTAGGGAAGAATCTGCAAGAATCGCTACCTACATCAGAAGACACGGTCCATTTGAACCTCACAGATTACCTGCTGAAGAAATGGAATATACTTCATTACCTGGTGTAATGGCAAAACTCGAAGACAGATTCGAAGATATGGAATAAATTTAAGGGATTTTAATTAATCTCTGCTTTTTTTTTACTTTTTTTTATATTATTGTAAATCAAATACTTTATTTTTAAGCTGCAGATGGTAAATGGGGACGGTTTTTTTTATTAAATGGTGGAATTTAATTGATTTTTTGTTTAAATTAAACCATGAATCATTCTAAGAGCATCTAATAATCCATGACTATATTCGATACATCCAAATGCTGTACGCATATCTTTTTTCTTTTCAAGATAATATTTTGAATCGTTCATATAATCAACAGCTCTGTCATAAACTTCTTTTTCTTTACCTTCAAAGTTTATGTCTTCAACCTGTTTCAGATTGCGTTCCAATTTCTTAATGTCAATACTTATTTTTTCTGCACTTTCTAAATCATTCATTTAAGTTGTCTCCATACATGATATATTCTTTGCCCTACTGTAATGTAGGATAATATTACTAAAATTATTATGGTGTATGTAAAGTAAATTGGGCTTGTTAAATATCCGATAACTGCTCCGATCATTAATATTATCATACGTACAGCTCTTTCAGCTATTCCAATTTTACATTCAACTCCCTGGGACTCTGCTCTAGCTCTAACATAACTGACTGTAATTGCTGAATGTATGGCCAGAACACCGATAAACCAGTCACAGTATCCTCCAAATATTATTCCTATGTAGATTATGGCGTCTGCAAATCTGTCCATTGTTGAGTCCAGAAATGCTCCAAATTTTGAAGTTTTGTTGTGATATCTGGCTACTGCACCATCTACAACATCTAAAAATCCGCTTAGTAAAATAGCTAATGTTCCAATAATCAGTAAATGATTGGCAAATCCGTAAGCAGCAAGAACTGCAATAAACGGAGAAATCACTGTTACGATATTCGGATTTATATTTAAATGTTTGGCCAGCGGATTTAATATTTTTGTTAAAAAAGGACGTAGACTTTCAAGCATAATTTATATATAAAGATTTTACTCATATATAATTGTTCACAAAATATTCGGGTAATTTAATGAAAATATTAAAAACTAATCAAAATAAAGTAGATAAAAAGGTCATTGATGAGGCTGTAAAAGTTTTAGCTGATGGCGGAGTTATTTTATATCCTACAGATACTGTTTACGGTTTGGGAGCTAATATTTTCAATAGAAAAGCTGTTAAAAGAGTTTACAATATTAAGAAAAGAAGCTATTTAAAACCGATTTCTCTTTTAGTTTCTTCTAAAGATGCAATTCCTTTGGTTTCAAGGGCTTCTGTAAACCAGCTTAATTTTATGGACAAATATTTGCCTGGACCTTATACATTTATTTTAAAAAAGTCAAAAATTGTTCCGAGACATCTGACAAGCGGATCTGCTAATGTGGGTATCCGTGTTCCTGAAAGTGAGATTGCATGTAATTTAGCTAAACTTTTTCCAATAACTACCACCAGCGCCAATATATCAAGTGAAAATACATTGGACACTCCTGAAGAAATATTGGAACAATTAGGATGTGAAGTTGATTTGGTTATTGATGTAGGTCCTTTAAAATCTAAAAATCCATCAACAATCATTGATTTGACTGCTGAAGAACCTATTTTTGTTAAAAGGTAAGCTTAAAAATATATACTTTGTATAACTAAATAATATATTATGAAAGTCTTGGCTAATTTTGAGGATAATCATAAAATCCCAACTAATTCAGGTATTGATAATCTATTGGACGGGGGAGTGGAAAAAGGAACTGTTACTCAGATATTCGGTCCGCCCGGTTCTGGTAAAAGTAATATCTCTTTGGTATTGGCAGTTAATGTAGCTAAACAAGGTAAAAAAGTTGTTTATGTTGATACTGAAGGGGGAATTTCAATCAACAGAATTAAACAAATAGCAGGGGAAGATTTTCCTAAAATAGTTAATAATATTATAGTTTTTGAACCGACTTCATTTTTAGAGCAAAATGAAAATCTTAAAACTATTGAGCTCTGGATTAGAAAGCATCATGATGATGTGGATTTATGTGTTTTGGATTCAGCTGTTGCTCTTTATCGTGTTGATGATATGAAATCTTCAAGACTTAATAAGGAATTAGGTAAACAGATGGGGATTTTAGCTAAAATAGCTCGTAATTATGATGTTGCAGTTGTACTTACCAATCAAATTTACAGTTCTTTTGATGATGATAACAAGGACGTTGTTAAAGCAGTCGGAGGAACTATTTTGCAGTACTGGAGTAAAACTATTATTCAGTTAGAGCGAAATGATGAGTTTAATAAAAGAGTAGCTACACTAAAAAGACATAGAAGTATGGGTGAAGGTAAACAGGTTACTTTTAAAATAGTGGAAAGGGGAATTATTTAAACATTAATTTTATAAATAACTTAAAATAAATAATTACTTTGGAATTTTATTATTATGTGATTTTTATGAAAAATAATTTAAGCAGTTATGGGGAAGGTAACATAAAACATCCTAAAAAGAAATTTGAAAAGGTTGTAAGAGTTCCTCCTGAAGGATATGAATCTTCAAACGATTTTTTTGAAGATGTATTCATGGATAAAGATATGATTTGGATGGGTCAAAACACAAATCATTTACATGGTGATATTATAGCTGATGCTATGGCTAGCTGTGCTAAAGCTAAAGAATACTGTAAATATCCACCTCCAGAAGGATTTTCAGAACTTAAGCAATTAATTTTGGACGATTTAGGTTTTAAAAATTCAGATGTTTTATTAACTGCTGGAGCTACTGAATCATTATACCTTTGTATGCAGGCATTATTGGGACCTCAGGATAATGTGGTCATGTCTGATCCGGGTTATTTAATTATCGGAAACTTTGCAAACAGATTTGCAGGTGAAGTAAGGTATGTTCCGGTTTATAATGAGGAATGTGGCTATAAATTAACTCCAGAACTTCTTCGTGAGAATATGGATGAAAATACTAAAATGGTAGTTTTAATCGATCCATTAAATCCATTAGGTTCAGGTTATACTGAAGAAGAAATAAAAGAGTTTGCTGAGATTGCTATTGAAAATGACATTTATCTTTTAGATGATGTAACATACAAAGATTTTGCAAGGAATCATTATCTGGCTGCAGATTATGCGCCTGAACAAACCCTGACTATTTACAGTTTTTCAAAAATATTCGGAATGGCTGGTGTTAGGATTGGGGCAGTGGTTTCAACTTCCGATATCATTGATGTTTTAAAAAATGCAGTTGTCAATGATTTGGGAGTTAATATAATTGCTCAGTATGGTGCAATTGCAGGTTTAAAATCCAAAAGCGAATGGGAAGATAAAATAAAATCAATCACATTCAATAATCAAAAATTAATTAAAGAGGTTGTTGATGAAATTGATGGTGTGTTTTTACCAGTTTATCCGTCTGAAGCTAATATGATGGCAATTGATTTATCTGGTGCAGGTATCAGTCCTAAAGATATGTCAAATTACTTGCTTAAGAGAAAAATATTCACAAGGGAAGGAGAATATACCAGTAATTTATTTGGGGATAATTATTTGCGTATAAGTTATTCTATTCCTGAGGAGCAAATAAAAGTATTCTGTGAAGAATTCCCTAAAGCTGTTGAAGCATTAAGGAAATAATCATGTGTTTCGAAATTATGGATGAGGATTTCAGATTCAGATATCATCATCCGCTACCTAATTTTTATAAAGTTTCAAATCCTGCAAATCCCAAAACTCAAATTGATAATTCTGTTTTAAAAGATTTGGAAAAATTGGCTGCTGAAAATAATTGTGCAGGCATTAGCTATTCTAAATTAAGTGATGATTTTAGGAAAGAATGGAATATTGATTTTGACAATGTTATTATTTTTAAATATTTGATGTCTCCTGAAATTTTGGAAATGGATCAATCAAAACTAAAATGCAAGCTTATAGATGATGAATTTCAGGAAATTGGTCGTAAAATGTATGGTTTTGCTGATTTTTTAAGAAAAAACGAATTTAGTGCAGAACTGCTTAATCCATTAGATGATAAAATTAGTTTAAGGGCAATAGCTATGCAGTCAAATGATGCGGTCATTACAAGAAGCAATATGTGTCTTTTTAAAGAGGGTTTAAATATAGGATTTTTCATGATTCACACATCAATTGAAAACTTACCTTTTAAACAGGATAATGACATGTGCTGGGTTGGGGAATTTTGTAAAACCTGTGGAAAATGTATCAGGAAATGTCCTGAAAATGCATTTGATGAAAATGAGCTGGTTTTAAGAAAAGTTTGTACTGCCCATAGGGAAGGATGCAGCCAGTGTATGCTGGTTTGTCCATTTTATAAAAAAGGTTATATTAAAATAAAGCAAAAATATGATAAAAGAGTAGCTAAAAAGAGAGGTTGATTATATGAATGATAAAATAGCATTAGTGTCATGTAGCGGATTAAGTCCCCTTGGTTTAGTAGTAAGGGCTGCTACTGTGGAATTAGCTCTGGATAATGAAAATATTGTTGCAGCATGTATAACTGAATATTCTGCACAGCCAAATCAATGCAGTCCTATTTTGGAAGATGCAAAAGTAGTGTCTATAACTGGCTGTACGGACGATTGTGTTTCAACTATTCTAAAAGAAAAAGATGTTGATATAGTAAAAAACATAGATGCCGAATCAATTGTCAAAGAAAATGATTTGAATCCTAATGATTCAGTTAGGTTAGATGATGATGGTGAAAAAGCCGTTAAGGCTTTAAAAGATTATATTTTAAAAGAATTAGGGAATATTTAATCTGATAAGTAATAATATTCTCCTTTTTCTTTTTGTTCACGATCAAGATAGCTGTCTAATTTATTAACTCTTGGTCTTTTTGTTTCTTTATCTCTTCTGAAAGTAATATTTAGATTTCCTAAAAATTCGTTCATGGAAGTTCTTAAATCTGTCGGTTTGGATGCATGACCTTCTAAACCGGGAGTACCGTTAAATACCATTGCCCTGTCTGAGATATAATCGATAAATACAATATCGTGGTCTACAATAAGTGATGCTGCATTTCTGCTTTCAACCATTTTTCTAATAACTCTTGCAGCTATTAATCTTTGTTCCACATCTAAAAATGCAGTAGGTTCATCGAAAAGATAAATTTCAGCATCTTTTGAAAGTGTTGCAGCTATTGCAAGTCTTTGGAGTTCCCCACCACTTAACTTTTTAACTTCTTTTTCAAGCATATCTTCTAATTTAAAAGGTTCCATAATCTCGCTTTTAAAGATGTTGCTTCCGAAACTTGGAGCATTCATGTACAGGAAGTCACTAACAGTTCCTTCAAAATCAGAAACTATATATTGTGGTTTGTAAGCTATTGTAACTTCTGTGTCTACTTCTCCGCTTGTCGGTTCTTCTACTCCGGCCAGCATTTTGGCGAAGGTGGTTTTTCCTATACCATTTGAACCAAATGCAGTTACGATTTCGTCGTGGAATATTTCTCCAGCATCTGCAGTTAATTTGAATCCGTCATAATCCTTACTTAAATCAGAATAGCTGGACAGTGATTCTCCTTCATCTTCAGGAGTCGGTGGTCTGATTGTAAATTCAATAGGATTTCTTCTTATTCTTACATTTTCTTCAGCTAAAAATCCGTTGATGTATGCATTGATTCCAATTCTAACACCTTTTCTACCTGATACAACACCATATCCTCCAGGTTCACCAAATAAAACATGGATATTGTCGGACAATGCATCTAAAGTAGCCAAATCGTGTTCAATGACTAAAACACTTTTGCCGTCTTGAGCAAGTGAACGGATTACTTTTACTGCATTTAACCTTTGTGAAACATCCAGCCAGGATGTAGGTTCGTCAAAGTAATAGAAGTCTCCTTCTCTTAAGACAGTTGCAGCTATAGCTACTCTTTGGAGTTCCCCACCACTTAAGTTTTTCATTTCACGGTCTAAAACATTATGAAGGTCTAATTCATCACAGACATAATCCAATTTTCCTCTTTCATCAACATTTGTAAGCAAATCACTTACTTTTCCTTTTACAACTTTTGGAAGCTGATCCACCATTTGAGGTTTTAAAACAGCTTTTATTTCTCCAGCAGCTAATTTTGTAAAGTAGTTTTGAAGAGCTGAACCTTTATAATGTTCAATTACTTTGTCCCAATTATCTTGAGGGTTTTCATAATCTCCTAAGTTTGGAATTAAAGTTCCGGACAGTATGTTCATTATTGTTGATTTACCGATTCCATTTGGACCGAGCAAACCTAAAACACTACCTTCAGTTAAACTAGGAAGTCCGAATAGTTCAAACTGGTTTTGTCCGAATCTGTGAATTGGTTCTCCTATAGCTTCAGGTAAGTTAATAATTGAAATAGCATCAAATGGACATCTGTTTGTACAAATACCGCATCCTTCACATAATTCTTCAGAAATCAATGGTTTGTTAGTGTCTTCATCAATGATGATTGTGTCTTCATCCATTCTGACTCCAGGGCAGTAATCAATACAAACGAAATTACATTTCTTAGGTTGACATTTGTCTTTGTCTAATATAGAAATACGACTCATTTATATCTCCTTTAATTATAATAATAAAAATAAAAATTAATAGTATTTTTATATTAGTTTTTTTTCATTTTTAAAGGATTTGGTTAGGAAGTATTTAAGTTTTAAACTGAATTTTTAAAAAATAGACATGGAAGTTTAAACTTCCATTTTAAGCTTTATGATAAAAGTACACAGTTGCAAAACCTTCGTTAGGAGCTCTTCCCCTATTTATGACAGTATTGTCTCCATCTAATAATGAAATTGTAGAAGGCCCTCCTTTATATTGGTTAAATGTTATACTTGCAGAATCTATGTTTCCAAGGTTGATTGTTCTGGAACCGTTTCCTTCTATAAGTGAATGATGTCCATCAACTATAAGATCAAGTCTCCATGTTCCGCCACTTTCAATCTTGATTTTAAAATCACTTTTTGTATTTGATTTTGAAGAGTCATTTTCTGAAATAAATGCAGGTATTGTAATTGCACCTATTATACAGATGGCAACTAGTATTACAATAACTTTTTTATTCATAGGCTCATCTCCTTATTTAAGTAAATTTTTTTCACTTAAAATAGTAATAATCTATATAAACATTATAAGTATTATACTTTATTGAAGCTAAAATTATTTAAATGGACACATAGAAAAATGTGTGTATGAAACAAGTGATGGTTGTAAGAAGAGATTTAAAAATGGGCAAGGGAAAAATTGCTGCTCAATGTTGTCATGGTTCTATAGGTTCATATAAAAGAACAGATTCTAAATTAATTAAAAAATGGGAATCTGACGGTTATGCTAAGGTAGTTTGTAAAGTGGATTCTTTGGAAGAATTATTGGACCTTAAAAAGGAAGCCGATAAAAACAATGTTTCTAATTATTTGGTAGTTGATGCTGGAAGGACTCAGTTACCTACATCAACCACAACAGTTTTGGGCATTGGGCCTGATGAAGATGAAATAATGGATAAGATAACTGGGGATTTAAAACTTTTATGAGTTTTATTTAATTTAATGATAGCTAGTTTTAATTAAACACATAGTAAATTAGGTTGGGGATATCATTATCAAACAGGTTGTTAAAATTGGGGGAAGTTTATTTCCAAAAGATGCAATAACATTAGCTAAAAAACTGGAAAATACAAATTCTTTGATTATTTTAGGTGGTGGGGAGTTTGCTAATTTGATAAGGGAATATGATTCATATTATCATTTTTCTGATGAAGCCAGTCACAATACTGCAATTGAATGTATGGATATTTTATCTAAATTGGTTAATGATAAAGTAAACTCTACAAAATTGGCATATACAATTGACGAAGCTGAAAAAATTTCAGATAATGGTTTTACTCCTATTTTTATTGTTTCTGAATTTTTGAAAAATGAAGATCCCTTTGAATGCTCATGGGATGTAACTTCAGATTCAATTGCAGCATATGTTGCACACTCCTTAAATGCAAAGCTTTTAATAGTAACAAATGTAAATGGTATATATACCCGAGAACCTAATGAAGAAGGTTCGGAATTTATTAATGTCATTGATGCAAAAAAACTACTGACTTTTGATGAAACATCAATAGACTTAATGTTGCCTTCTCTTTTACTTAAATTCGGGTCTGATTGTTTTGTTGTAAATGGAAAGTACCCTGAAAGGGTGTTATCTCTTATTGATGATAATATAGATAATTATAATTTCGATTACACACAAATAATAGGTGATTAGATGAAAGAAGTAGAATGTATTTCATGTAAACAAGAAATTCCATTAACCGGGCCTTTCGTTGAATTTGAATGTCCTGTTTGTGGAGCAAAAATATCAAGATGTGAAAAATGCCGTACTTTCGGTCATGCTTATAAATGTGAATGTGGTTTTGAAGGACCATAAATACTTATTAATGGAGGAATGTTGATGGGTGAAGTTGTAGCAACTTTAAAAATCATGCCAGAAAGTCCTGATGTAGATTTGGAAGCTTTAAAAGCAGCTATTCAAGCAGCTATGCCTGCTGAAGCAGAATTCCACAAAATTGAAGAAGAACCAATTGCATTTGGTTTAGTTGCATTAAACCTTATTTTCATTATTGAAGATGGTGAAGGTGGAACAGAATCTACTGAAGAAGCTATGGCAAAATTAGCTGATGTAGCTAGTGTGGAAATTACTGATACTAGAAGATTAATGTAAATAGGATTGGTTGTAGTGGGAAGATTAAAAAAATAGATTTTCCCCTTTTTTATATTATTTAATATGTTGGTGGATATTATTGGTTTGATTAAATCAATAATGTATAATGAAGTTATTTTAATTAATAATTCTCGTTATTTTCTTTGTTTTAAATTTACTTTTGATTTAGTTAATTAAATTTTTATGTATAATATTTTTTTGTAAATGACACATCTTTTTTATATTATGTTGGTGCTAAATAAATATTATTTTTTGATTATAATTATGTATTTTTACATTCAATTAATGGCTTGTACAAAAAACACAATTTTCACTATTTTACTTTAATATGTATTTTTTTCTTTGTTACTCTCAACAGTTTTTGATAAGTATTTTCAAATTATATTTGATATTATCAAGTAGTGACCTCTTTGCAGTTCAAATAAAATTTTCATATTCTTGAAGAGTAATTCATTATGTATATCTGACTCATCTTTGATTAATTCATATTTATTGAGTTCATAAATAGTGTTATAAGATTTTGGTTGTATGTTTTGGTGGTGTCGAATCATTTGTTTGTAATTTTTGATAATATCTGCAATGAGTCAGTGTATGATTTGAATTAAGATTTGTCTCAATTAAGTTTTATTGTTCTGAAATCATTAAACATTTATTTTATTTATCATCTAATTTGTTATATGTTGTTATTTATTAGTTAATTATATTAATCATTAATTTAATAATTTATTAAAGATTATAAAAGCTTTTTAATATAAAATCTATGATAATATTGATGTAATTTTATAAATTTGCATTCATAAACTTATATTGGTATTAAATATGTCTAGATATTAAAAATATATAATAAATAGTAAATATAATATCAATATACTAATTTTGATTTTAATTAAAAGTTAAAGGAGGTATTTAATGAGTGACAAATATAAACTAATATCACTATTTTCAGGAGCTGGGGGTATGGATCTTGGATTTAAACAAGCAGGTTTCGAAATTATCTATGCTAATGATTTTGATGAAGATGCAGTGATTACCTATAGAAATAATATTGATGAAAATGCTGTTTTAGGAGATATTTGTAAAATAAGTAGTGATGAAATACCTAATAATCCCGATGTTGTTATTGGTGGTTTTCCATGCACAGGATTTTCTATAGCCAATACCAAACGGAACATGGGTGATGAAAGAAATTTTTTATATCAACAATTATTAAGAGTTGTAAATGATAAACAACCTAAAGTATTTGTTGCTGAAAATGTTAAAGGATTACTTTCAATGGAAAAAGGTAAAGTAATTGAAATGATTATAAATGATTTTAAGGAAATTGGATATGATGTTGATTATAAAATACTCAATGCTGCGGATTATGGCGTACCACAAGCAAGAGAAAGAGTAATTATTATTGGAAATAGGTGTGGTATCAAAAATATATATCCTAAACCAACACATACTGATACCTCAAAAGCCCAACAAACATTAACTCAAGATAATACATTATTGCCTTATATTACGGCTGAAGAAGCAATAGGTTATTTAAGTGATGTAAAAATATCGTATGATCCCATAGAATTGGATGGCAAAATGATTTATAACCATATGGCATCAACTAATGTTTCAGACAAATTTTGGGCAAGAAAGCACAAAGTTGATCAAGCAGACATCTGTGATTATTTGAGAGGTTGGAGAAATAAATCTGAATGGACAACACCAAAGTTAGATAAACATTTTGGATATAAACATACTGCAGGGCACTGGTTTAGAAAAGATAATAATTCTGGAACAATACCTTCTCCGGAAGACTGGTGGGAACTTAAAAAATTACTTAAATTTGATGATAAATATGATAAGCAAGTTACTGAACTTGAAGAGAGGAATATTGTCTATGAACAATCTTTAAGAATTACTAATTGGGATAGACCAAGTGATACAATAACTGCTACCAGTCCAGAAATTCATGTTAACAAAAAGAGAAGATTGTCTGCAAGGGAATGTGCAATATTGCAGACTTTTCCTGATGATTTTATATTCAGTGGAAGTTTAAGTTCAATGTATATGCAAATTGGTAATGCAGTACCTGTTTTATTGGCGAAACATATTGGAAATTCAATAATTGATATGCTTAATCAAATATGAGTGATTTTGATGGAAACTAGACAAATTGAATTTTGGGAACATGAATATTTGGAACAAATTTATTATTTGTTGGCTATTGATATTAATAAACTGATTGATGGTTTAAATACCAAAGAAAAGATTCGTGATGACTGGGAACAATATATGAGGGATAATAATCTTTCTGAAATTGCAACAGGGTCTGAAAGAATTTTTTACTGGTTATTTAATCAGTTGGGAATACCTAATTCTGCTCCAGTTGGCTCTGATTTATTTTTTGAAACCTACAATGCTTTTGTCCATATTGATATAAAAACAGTGACTAAATCTAATATTACATCGGATTTTAATAATAAGATTATTGTTGGTAAAAATCAAAATAGTTATGCTGGTAAAATAATAAAATATAATGGTGAATTCAAGGAAGATTATTGTCCTCAATTACCTACTTTTTATACTGTTAATGGAAAGAAAAAAATTTGTTTAACTTATTTTATAGTGATATTAAACGAAGAAATTGAAAAAGACATTAAAACAATAATATTAACCTGCATGCCAAATGGTGAATTGAGTCAATGCTATGAAAATAGTATAATTAATAAAAATGGCATTAGATATGGGCCACTAGCTCCAGGAAAAAACGATACAGAAGCTAGATTTAGATATGTTGAAACTAAATACTTTAAATTATTGGAAAATCATCCTTTAAGAACAAAAATATTGTATTGGGATGAAAAAATTACATTTGATGAAACTTTATCAGACCATCTTGAAAATTTAAAAGAAATATATGATGAACAAGAAACATTAGAAAAGGAGTAATAAAAATGGATTTAGAAACAATTGAATTTTGGGAACATGAATATTTAGAACAAATTTTTTATTTGTTGAGCATTGATAAACAAAAAATGCTTGATGGTTTCAACACTAAAGAAGATATAAGGGAAGATTGGGAAGAATTTTTGGGTAAAGAAACATCTGATTTTGCAACTGGATCTGAAAGAATATTTTATTGGTTATTTAATCAATTTGGGGTGCCAAATTCATCACCAATTGGTTCTGATATGTTTTTTGAAACTTACAATGCGTATGTTCATATTGATATTAAAACAGTGACTAAAAAAAATATTGGGGATATAAGAAACAATATTTTTGTAGGAAATAACCAGAATAGTTATATTGGAACTATACATACCAAAAATGAATCTAGGGAATATAGAGGAAATTTACCCTCATTTTATACAAAATCTGATGGTAGTAAAAAAATTTGTTTAACCTACTTCATATGTGTATTATATAATGAAGAAAATTTAGATATTCAAACAATAATCCTCACATGTATGCCTAATGGGAAATTATCTGAAATTTATGAACCACACACTCTTAATGCAGGAAAAAATAAGGACAAAGTAAGATATAACTACAGTAAATGTAAATATTTTAGATTACTTGAAAATAATCCATTAAGAACAAAAGTATTAATTTGGACTCCTGAAAGTGATGAGATTGCAAAAAGAATTACTTCAATTAAAGAAATATATGATGAACAATTAAATTATGGGTTATGAATTAGGTTGAATGTAAATCTTCTTTTTAATTTACTTTTTTTTATATTTGCAAATTATTGTTGTACATAACAACATTTATATATTATTTTTCAAAAAAATTAAACCAGTTAATAATTATTGATTAGTTTCAATAGGTTATATATGGTTTTTTATAAATTTTGATGGTGTTTTTCAATGTATACAACAGATGATCTTATTAGATTAAGTCCTCATATGATTTGTCATATAATAAGCCTGCATTCTTTCCATGATATTTTTATTAATCAGTATCTCAAAGAATTTGACATTAATAAAAATCAGTATTATATGCTGATGCATATCTTTTATAATGATAGTTCAACCCAGTCAGATATTGCAACAGCCTGTTTGATGGACAGGTCTGGAGTTTCAAGAGCATTTGGTGAGCTTGAAGAAAAAGGGATTCTGACCAGGGAATATACTGAGGAAAATAAAAGAGCTTATAAAATAGACATTACTGAAAAAGGAAAAGAATTAGGTAAATTTTTACATGATAAGGAACTGGAATGGGAAAATGAAATTGCACATGAACTGGAAATGTCTAGAGGAGAGTTACTTACAACATTGGAAAGATTAGCTTTAAAGGCATTGGAGTTTGACAGGCAAAGAATTGATAATTTTAAATATTGATTATTTTCTGCACCACTATTTTTTTAATTTTTTTGGATACATTTTTTCAATACTAGCTAAATATTCTTATTTAAATTAAACAAAGTATAAATTGCACTTAATTTAATTAATAGCTATGTTAGAATTAGTATTTGCTTGTTTTATAGGAATTTTAATCGGAACTTTAACTGGGATGATTCCGGGGATTCACGTCAATACTGCTGGTGCAATACTTTTTGCATCGTCTGCATTCCTTTTAGGTTTCTTGTCTCCTGAATTTTTATGCGTTTTAATGGTATCCATGTCCATAGCCCATGCATTGACAGAATTTGTACCTTCAATGCTTTTGGGAGTTCCTCAGGAGGGAACTGCAACATCTATTCTTCCTGGCCACAGAATGGTTCTACAGGGAAGGTCAAAAGAAGTTATAAGAATTGTTGCCGTTGGAGGATTTGGGGCAATTGTAATTACGATTTTGATGATGCCTGTTTTTGCAGTGACATTGCCTTTTTTACATGAGCTTACAAAGCCATACACTTGGATTATTTTGCTTTCAGCTTCAGTTTATTTAACTTATGCCCTTACAAATTCAAAAAGAGATTTTGCATGGTCATTATTGCTGTTTTTGCTTTCAGGAATTTTGGGATGGGCAATTTTCCAAACTCCAATTTCATCAGGAGTTTCTTTGATGTGTATTTTTTCAGGGTTATTTGGAATAAGTACAATTTTATTTAGTTTAAATGATAATTCGACTATTCCTCATCAGAACAGTTTTTATGAATTAAACATAGATTTCAATAAATTTAAAAGCATTTTTGCTGGTGGAATTACAGGAGCTATTTTGGGATTTCTGCCGGGATTTGGTCCTGCTCAGGGAACTGTAATAGCTCAGGCAGCTAGCGGCACAAATGATAATTCAGAAGATGATACAGTTAATTTTTTACTGGCTACTTCCGGTTTGAATATTTCGGATTGTCTTTTTTCTTTAATGGCAATTTATATAATTGGAAATCCCAGAAGCGGCATAGCAGTTTATATGTCTTATTTAATCTCAGATATGTCAATCAGCCATTTGATGATTTTTATTTTTGCATCTTTAATAGCAGTTTCAATATCTCTGATTTTATGTTTAAAATTAGGGGACTCTTTTTCAAAATTAATGGGTGGAGTTGATTACCGTAAATTATCAATAGCTGTGATTATCCTGCAAATTGGGATTTTATACATTTTTACATTATATTATAAAGCTCCAATTTTTTACATGACTCTGGCTTTGATTACATCTACTGCCCTTGGAATGCTGCCGCATTATGTTGGAGTTGGAAAGTCTCATTTAATGGGAGTTCTGATTGTTCCGGCGATTGTAATTTATATGCAAATGTTTATTTAGATTATCAGCACATTGTCAGCTATTTTTTCGGCTTTTTTGATAATTTCTTCAATATCTGCCTGAGGATAGCTGTCAATTACACACAAATCACATTTTTCAATTTCCAAATCTTCAAATGCTTTGTTGTAAATCTCATAATTTCCGAGTATTTCATTAACTTCAAGATTAAATTTCAGATTTTCAATAGCTTTGCTGTAAACATCATTGAATATTACTTTTTCAAATCCGTATTTGAGCAAATAGATTCCAATTGATCCGTTACCGCACATTCCATCAATAGCTGTTCCTTTTTTGATATTGTTGTTTTCCAAGTAATTGTGAAGCTTAATGAGTTTTTCTTCTGTTGTTGGAGCTACTTCAATATGGTATTTGTGCTGGTCTTTGTTTATGATTATTTTTTCCATTTCATCATTATTTTTGATAAGTGTTCTCATAACGTCTGAACGGTTATCGCAGCCTGACAACAATTCAAAGTTTTTTACATGGCAATCTTTATCAATCATGCCGTTGACTTCCTGAGGATTTCCTTTTAAAACTCCTTTGACTTCATCTACTTCATCAGTCAGTCTTTTGGCAACCTTTTTGTTGAAATCCGGATGGATTAACACTAATGAATCTTTACCAATAAACTGTGCCATTTGTGTAGAATAATAAAAACATGGAAGGGGAACAGGGCTGTGTCTTCTTAGTGTTGCATTTTGAGGAATTATTTCCTCTTCAATCATTATCTTTAAGACATGGCTCATTACAATGTCGATAGGTCGTTTCCCACATTTGCATTTTTTATAATCTGAGTCAAGCTCATTAAAGTCAATCAATTCATTTAACGGACTGAATTTTTTTATTGCAACATCTTCACAGTTTTCACAGGGGTTCAGTTCAGCTATTTTGCCGGCCATATTTTCTTTTGTTGTAATACAATTTTTTCCACAGGAGCAGTTTTGTGTCATATTTCTGTATATTGATTTTAATATGTAATTATTATTTGGAAAGTAATAAAAACTTTATTAATTAGTATTACTAATGTTTAAAATAGATTTAAAATAGTTTTAGGTTGTAAATATGAACAATAATGTAATTAAAAAACAATTTGACAGTATTGGAAGCAATTTTGATGTTGTACCTCAATATAATGTTTTTAAACAAAAATACTCTTCTGAGGAAAAACTTCTTTTAAGTGAACTTCGTGAAAATTTAGTGGATTTAGCTATATCATCTGATGAATCTCTTCAGGTAAATGAAGATAAGTTATTAAATGATATTAAGAACTTTTTATTTGCAAAGTTAGCAAACAACTCTCAAAATAATGCCATTTCAAATGAATATTTGGACAACTTAGCAAGAAAACTGTTTCAGGATCTTGTAGGTTATGGGGAAATTGACCCATTAATTCGTGATGATAATTTGGAAGAAATCATGGTAATTGGTATAGATAAGCCGGTTTTTGTTTATCATAGGGAATACGGTATGATGAAAACGAATATTCTGTTTAAAGATGCTGGTGAAGTGATGAATCTGATTGATTCAATAGCCAGACAGATAAATCGCAGAATTGATCAGGAATCACCAATTTTGGATGGTAGGCTGCCGGACGGTTCAAGAGTTAATGCAACAATTCCTCCAATTTCAGCAGACGGTCCGTCAATGACTATACGTAAATTTAAAAGAGATCCATTAACCATAATTGATTTGATAAACTCAAAAACAATTTCAGTTGAACTTGCAGCATTTTTCTGGCTGTGTTTTGACGGTTTGGGAGTAAAATCAGCTAATGCAATAATATCTGGAGGAACCAGTTCCGGAAAAACCACAACATTAAATGCATTATCTTCATTTATAAATCCAAAAGAAAGGATAATTACAATTGAAGATACCTTAGAACTTCAAATACCTCATGAACATGTTATTAGGATGGAAACAAGACCTCCAAATGTTGAAAACAGAGGTGAATTAACAATGAATGACTTGGTTAAAAACTCATTAAGACAAAGACCGGACAGGATAATTGTCGGTGAAGTTAGGGGAAGTGAAGCCATTACACTGTTTACAGCACTAAATACTGGACATTCTGGATTTGGGACACTTCATTCAAATGATGCAAGAGAAACGATCACTCGATTAACTAATGCTCCGATGTCTGTTCCGAATATTATGATTTCAGCTATTGATTTTATAATAATGCAAAACAGAATTTATAGGTCTGATGGAGTGTCATTCAGAAGAATAAGTGAAGTGGCGGAAGTATCCGGAATCGAAGAGGGAGTAATTCAATTAAATAAGATATTTGAATGGGACCCCCAAAGTGACACTATTAAAAATGTGGGAATTACCAGTAAAACATTAACTGAAATAGCTAATGTTAGTGGAAATTCTTTAAACAGTCTTTATGATGAAATCAAGAACCGTGAAATTGTTCTGCAGCATATGGTTGATCAGAATATCAGATCAATCAGGGATGTCAGCACTGTTTTGGAGATGTATTATTTGGATTCTCAAAAGGTGTTAAACAGAATTTTATTGGCTGGATAGTGGTAGTATGTTTGGTAATTTCTTTATAAAGGTAGCGGATGTGTTTTTAAATATTTTTGATTTTTTTAAGAATTTCAATTTTAAAAATCTTAAACTTCCCAAAAGGAATAAAACAAAAAAAGAGATTGATCCAAAATTATTTACCAAATTGAATTTCAGTGAAGTTAAAAAACAGAAGGACACTCAAAATAAATTATTCAATAAGCTGCGGAAAATCTTTTTAAAATATTTTTTAGGTAAAAAAACAATAGCTACTGAGATTTTAATGTTTTTGGTTCTGTTTGCAATTGCAGGTTTTGAAATCGCTGGAATTTATTTAACTTCAATAGTTATGATTTATATTTTTATGCTGTATTTTCCAAAAATCAGCCAGAAACATCAGTATGATGACTTAAATTTTGAGTTGCCTTATGCTTTGAGGCATATGGCAACTGAACTGAAAGCAGGAAAAGGGTTGCATGACACGCTGCTTACAGTATCTATTGCAAATTATGGGTCTCTTTCCGGTGAGTTTAAAAGAGTTTTAAAAGAGATTAAATACGGTAAATCAAGTGAAGATGCACTGATGGAAATGTCGCTAAGAGTATCGTCAGAGGGTTTGTCAAGGGCAGTTCATCAGATTGTAGGAACTTTAAGGGTTGGTGGAAACCTGGCCAATAGCTTAAATGTTATTGCTGAAGATATTTCATTTGATATGCAGATTAAACTAAAAGAATATTCTCAAAAATTAAATGGATTTATCTTAATTTATACATTTATAGCTATTTTAGCTCCTGTTATAATTTTAATCATGTTAATGGCAGCATCAACAGTTGTGGGAGATATTGTATCTGAGGAAATGGTATTTATAATGTATATGTTCTTTTTTCCATTGATTGTGGTTTTCATGGCTTTGTTCATTAAAAGAATGGAGCCAAAAATTTAAAGGGATGTTTATAGGCAAACATCCTTTTTTGTAAAGTAGATGTAT
>UMHQ01022279.1_pt1 | contig 41725 bp, 40 predicted proteins | sample 1965531 | NCBI WGS metagenome assembly UMHQ01 (sample SAMEA4836098, study PRJEB28245) | human gut metagenome | biome: gut microbiome; material: fecal sample | place: Denmark | collected 2008 | reverse complement strand
TCCCGTACAAGAACGGCGTCAAGGTGCAGTCGACCGACCAGGGCGCCTACGATACGCGCAAAGAGTGCGCCCACATGTTTGGCTGGGATAGCGAACCCGAGCGCGTGGTCGTCGAGACCATGCTTGTGGGCGGCGGCTTTGGCGGTAAGGAGGACGTTTCGGTCCAGCACCTGGCCGCGCTTGCTGCCTATAAGCTCCAGCGTCCTGTGAAGTGCAAGCTCACGCGCGCCGAGTCGCTCGCGTTCCATCCCAAGCGCCACGCCATGGACGGCACCTTTACGCTGGGCTGCGACGCCGAGGGCAACTTTACCGGCCTGGACTGCGAGATCAACTTTGACACCGGCGCCTACGCGTCGCTGTGCGGCCCGGTGCTCGAGCGCGCCTGTACACACGCCGTCGGCCCCTACAAGTATCAGAACACCGACATCCGCGGCTTTGGCTACTACACCAACAACCCGCCCGCCGGTGCGTACCGAGGCTTTGGCGTGTGTCAGTCCGAGTTTGCGCTCGAGAGCCTAATCGACCTGCTGGCCGAGAAGGTCGGCCTGGATCCGTGGGAGATTCGCTACCGCAACGCCATCGAGCCGGGCGAGGTTCTGCCCAACGGCCAGATTGCCGATTGCTCCACGGCGCTTAAAGAGACGCTGCTCGAGGTCAAGGATGCCTACTACGCGCATCCCGGACACGCTGGTATCGCCTGCGCCATGAAGAACGCCGGCGTGGGCGTGGGCCTGCCCGATGCCGGCCGCTGCAAGATCCGCATCGAGGATGGCCGCGCCGTGGTCTACGCCGCCACGTCCGACATCGGCCAGGGCTGCAACACCGTCTTTTTGCAAGACGTTGCCGAGGCCTGCGGCCTGCCGCTTCGCTGCATTGCCAATGGCGAGTGCTCCACCGAGAACGCTCCCGACTCCGGCACCACGTCTGGCTCGCGTCAGACGGTCGTGACCGGCGAGGCCGTACGCGGTGCCGCCTTCCTGCTGCGCGATGCGATGGTTGGCATCGAGGCCGGCAAGCCCGCACCCGATGCTCCCGTGAGCGCGCATGGTGACGGTGTCAAGATCGAGTACGACGACGGTCGCGCCTATCAGCTGCGCGCACAGGAACTCGTCGCCGGCCAGGGCATGCATCCCCAGGATCCTGCGGCCGCCATCAAGGCGCTCGAGGGATGCGAGTTTGGCTATGTGTATCTGGAGCCGACCGACAAGCTGGGCGCCGACGTGCCCAACCCCAAGAGCCACATCTGCTACGGTTTTGCCACGCATGTGGTCATTCTGGACGATGACGGCCGCGTGAGCGAGATCTATGCTGCGCACGATTCCGGCAAGGTGGTCAACCCCATCTCCATTCAGGGTCAGATCGAAGGCGGCGTGCTCATGGGTATGGGCTATGCGCTTACCGAGGATTGGCCGCTCAAGGACTGCGTGCCCCAGGCAAGGTACGGTACGCTCGGGCTGTTCCGTGCGCCCGAGATTCCGGATATCCACGCCATCTACGTGGAGAAAGACGAGCTGTTGCCCGTGGCATACGGCGGAAAGGGCATCGGCGAGATCGCAACGATTCCCACGGCGCCCGCCGTGCAGAATGCCTATCGCTCGTTTGACGGCAAGCTGCGTCCGGATCTGCCCATGGTGGATACGCCGTACAGCCGCGCCCGTCACCGCGGGTAGGGTAGGGCGCGGACGACCATTGCTGACGGGCCGTTCGCGCTGAGCGTCAACTGCATATGCTGCACCTTTGGCCCCAGCTCCATCGCGAGCCGGGGCCTTTTGTTTGGAGCGGAAACTGCGTCCCGGAATTCGGGCAATCCGGTGGTCAGGGGTTGAGCGAGCGTCGCGCTAAGGATGCCAAGCGTAAAACCTTCAATGAAAATGGCGTAAAAACTACATTGAAAGTAGCGTAAAATCAGCATTGAGAATGGCGTAATTTCGCATATCGCGTGATAGAGAGGGACGGCCGTCTATGGATGCACCAAAGAGATTGACCCAAAAGGGATATAGGCCCCGGCTCATAGAGGAGCGCCTCGACACCCTTATGCGGGCGTTTGGCTGTGTGGAGATCAACGGCCCCAAATGGTGCGGCAAGACCTGGACGGCGCTCTCTCGCTCGGCGAGCGTCTCCAGGCTCGATGAGCCTGCGCAGCGCGCGGCGGCAGAGGTCGACCCAAGCCTGGCGCTCATCGGCGATGCGCCACACCTGGTCGATGAATGGCAGGAGGTGCCCGAGGTTTGGGATGCCGCCCGGCGTTTCGTGGACGCGAGCGGCAACGAACGCGGGACACTTTTGCTCACGGGCTCGACCGCGCTCAAAAGCGATGAGCGCAGCCATGTTCGTCATTCCGGCACGGGCAGGATCGCCCGTCTGTCAATGCGCCCCATGGCCCTGTGTGAGTCGGGCGACGGCGAGCCGCTCGTGTCACTGGCAAGCCTCTTTAAGGGCGAGGGTTTTGCCCCTCAGCGTCGCGAGAGCACGGTGGATGACGTCGCCCGCTGGTGCTGCAGGGGCGGTTGGCCTGCAAATCTTGGGCTTTCGGAAGATCTTGCGCGAGAGACGGCAAGCCAGTACGTGCACTCGGTGCTCGACGTCAACGTGCTGGACGAGGGCATGTCGCCCGAGCTTGCACACGGCCTTTTGCGAGCTCTTGCCATGAACGAGAGCCAGGCTGTCACGTACAAGACGCTCGTAAAGGATGCCTCGTACGGTGAGGCGGGCCCCGACGAGAGGACCATCGCTGCGTACTTGGACCTCTTCAACAGGCTCAAGCTGACCGAGGACCTGTGCGGATGGGAGCCGCCCATGCGCTCGAAGGCCCGCGTTCGCGTGCGCCCCAAGCGCTACTTCTGTGACCCGTCACTTGCGGCGGCGTTGCTGGGGGCTACCCCTGAGCGGCTGCTTGGCGATATGCAAACGCTGGGGATGCTCTTTGAGAATCTCGTCCTGCGCGACGTGCGCGTGTTCCTTTCCACCTACGGCGGTGTCGACAACAGTGTCCATTATTTCCGAGATGAGAAGGGCCTTGAAGTCGATCTGATCGTTGAGCACGACGGGCGTTGGGGAGCCATCGAGGTCAAACTGAGTGATGCGAAAGCAGACGATGGAGCGAGAAACCTCAAGGCGCTGGAGAAGAAAGTGCTCTCCAATCCTGCCGCCCAGAATGCCGCGCCAGCGTTTTTGGCGGTCGTGGTTGGAAAGGGGAGCATTGCCTACACACGCGACGACGGCGTGGCGGTGATCCCCATGGCGGCACTTGGGGCGTAGTGTTTTTGCGGGCGTGCCGTGCTTCCTTTACCGAAAATCCATTTGGTAAACATGATGCTCGCGGATAGAATAAAGTCGACGGCAGCCCAAATAGTGAAGAGCTGGGCAGCGCCGTTGCTTGGTCAAGAGGTCGGTGCCTTAATGGCAGCGACTTGTTATGCTTCGAACGCTGCTTGAGTGCCTCGGAAAGCCCGACAAACGCTGTGAAAAGCGAGACCAAAGCAACCAAGAGCTCTGTGAGCTCTGATGGGCCCGGGATGACCTCTGATTCAAGTCACCGGGCCTCAATCTTTTTCATCCATTTGAATAGAGTGGGCGGCGCTCTTGGGGTCGACTGTATGGCGTGTGCCTCGCGCGCGTGGCATTGCGCCCCGCTTTCATGTCCGCACGAGCGTCTATCCTTACGGCAATGTAGCCGCCTATGTAGCAAGCGGCAGTTGACGGAGAAAGGCCCTAACCGTGTCAGCTGAAAAGACGCCGTGTATCTCGGCTATCGATACGACGAACTTTGCGCGCCAGATTGTGCTGGACTTTGAGTTTGCATCGGTGCCAAAGCAGCGCCAGCGCCGTGGGCTGCGCAACGAGATTATCGAGGTCGGCGCCGTCAAGCTCGATTACCACGGCAACGTTATGGGCGAGTTCTCGCAGTTTGTGCAGACGGAATTTACCGAAGGCGTTGCGTTCCCCGTCCGCGAGCTTACGGGGATATCGGCCGTGGACACCGCGATGGCCGACCCGCTCTACATGGTGATCAAAAGGCTCAGCGATTGGATCGGTCGCTACTCCGCCCAGGTGGTCTGTTGGAGCGGGACGGACCGTCGACAGCTTTTGACCGAGTGCCAGGCAAAGCGCATCGATCTTTCCGCATTTCCTACGGACTGGGCCGACCTGCAGGCGTTTTACACCTCGATCATAGACGTGGGCAGCCACGGGTGCGTCTCGTTGGGCGACACGGCAACGTGGTTTGGCATCGAGTTTGATGAGTCGACGGGCCACGCCCACAGCGCTCTGGCCGATGCGCGCGTAACCGCCAAATTGCTCAGGCAGATGATGGACGGGGACTACCACGTGAGCCCGCGCGCCCAGGAAGTCCGCCAGCGGTGGGGGATGGGCGAGCGGGCCCAGACACGCCTTTCCAGCAAGTGCCCCGAGCTGGGCGACCTGCTGCTGAGACTGAAGGCGGAGGGGAGGTAGGCCTTTTGAGAACGCCATTCGGTTTGGCATGGCGGAGCTGTAAGCGCGACTCCGCCCTGCTGTTTGAATCGAAGCGTCAACCAGTATGACGAGCTGTCTGGTCTGCCCACCTACACCTCCGCGATCCCGCGCGCCACACTCAGCAGCTCATACTCCCTTTGACTCCACTGATGCAGCTCAGCGGCGTTGACGGCGTCGCGGCACAGGTCCAGGAACACCTCGGCGCCCTCACAGAAGCACTCGCGGGCAAAGTCGCCCGAGCCGTCCGCAACGCACACGCCGTCGGCAAACAGCTTCCAGCTGGACGGCTCACGAGAGTTATCTCCGAGCAGCTTGATCTGCAGTACGTGTGGGTTGCCGGCGGTGTAGAGCTCTTCCTCGAGCACCTGCACCGTAAAGCGCATCTGGTGGGAGAGGCTGCTCTTGACCATGGCCGAGGCGTAGCCGTTCGGCTTGTCCAGAAGATGCATTCGTTTTGGCTTGGTTGCCAGGTTGTGGAAGTTGCGCTCACTGCGCACAGAGAAATTGTCCATACGGACTCCTTTCATCGATGTTGGCAGGGCCACCGTGCCTCTTGGCCGGTTGGCGTCGGGATCGTGGAGCCAACTCTCTACCCCGACTCTGGATAAAACGTGCCCGCTCCTTGTGGGCAAGAGGAAGTTTATCAACGCGCGCGGACAGAAATCAAGCGCCGCCTGCGAAATGATGTGCAGACGGCGCTTGATTACGCGGCAATTATTCGGCCAACATCCGGAAAAGTGTCGAAATCAGCCGTATGAAAGTACGGAAAAGTGTCAAATTTGAGCCGCCCAAATTACGGAAAAGTGTCGAAATGGACGCGTGGAAATCACGGAAAAGTGTAAAACTGCACGTAAACAGGGGTGCGGCATAGCCTATGTTCAAACCTAGCTGTTGGGGTCGCCCTTGAGGGTGTTGATGTCCAGGTACTGGTTGTCGTCCTCTGCTTTCTGCGTTGCCGATTCGGACGCGGTGGGGCCGCGGAATAGCTGGAATCCCTCAAACGCGATCACGCCGAGCAGAGCGATGATGATGGCGATAAAGACAACCTTTGCCGCCTGCGAAAACTCCGAAAAGCGCGGCGGTTCTTCTCCGGTGTGGTAATCGGCAGCACGCTTATCGTCGGTGCCGTGGGTATACGACGATGCCGAGGCTGCCTTTACGCGCGCTTGGTTGTAATCGGCAGCGGGCGCGGCGGCAAACGGGTCGCGAGAATAGCCGCTCGACGTTTGGCCATAATCCTCGGTTTCGATGCGGCCGGCGCGAGGTTGTTCGCTCGGGCGGTTGGCGTATGCTGCGGTGTTGTCGTATGCGGAGTTGCGTTCCTCGGCAGCCGCAAACAGGGGGTTTACCGGAACGTCGAGCGCCGGCATGCCGCTCGAGGTCTCGTCCAGATCTGCCGCCGCCCAGGAATCAAAGGCAAACTGGCGGTTGGAAAGATCATCCAGATCCATGACAGGCGGCCCGAGCTCGGGCTCGAGCTCGGGCTCGGGAGCCGTGTATGCCGGCTGCTGCGGGGCAGCGTAGCGAATCGTGCTGTCTGCCGTGGGGCGCTGTGCCGCTGCAGCGAGAAACGCCGCCGTCTCGGACGGATCGCTGGCAGGACGGGGTGCAGGGGCGGCTTTACGCGTCGTCTGCACGATGGGACGGGTGGCAAAGTCGTCCGCGAGCACGGATGCCGGCGCGGGCGTGGCGGAAGGTGCGGGCTTTGCACTTGTCGAGCGAACCCCGCCGCCCATGAGTTCTTCGGCGGTCCAGGGGCGGTCGCTCATCACGTCGTCGAGGCTCAGCGCAAAGAGGCCCTCTTCGCCCTCGTCAAACGCGTGTTTCGCATGCCTGGCGCCAGAAGCGGTGCCTCCGCGGCTGTTGCGTGGTGCGTTGCTCGACCCCATCTTGTTCCATCCTTTCGAAATATTCGCATTCATCGATTATATGGAACTTGCCTTGCGGCCGACTCTCGGATTCACGCATTTCAGAGCTCGCGCCCAAAAGGGGAGGGGTGCAGGCGCGCTGACTATTTGTCGCCGGCGGCAGCCTTTGCCTCGTTGAGGTAGCTATAGAAGCTGTACTTGGAGATGCCAAAGAACTCGCAGGCACGCTCGCTCGACTTGGAGATGAGGAAGGCGCCGCGACGGTCGAGGTATCCGATAGCGCGAATGCGCTCGTCCTTGGTCATGAGGGCGGCGGGCTTGCCCACGTACTGCTCGCACTCGCGCAGCAGATCCTCGAGCAGGTCGCCGATGTTTTTGGTGATGGGCTCGGGCTCGGTGTATCCCTTGTCGCCTGTGCCGGTGAGCGCGTCGAGCGAACGCTCAAAAGCCTTCATGAGCGTAATGTCAAAGTTAATGCCCAAAATGCCGACGGGCTTGCCCTCGTCGTTGCGGATAAAGATGGTCGAGGACTTGAGCAGCTTGCCATCGGTGGTTTTGGTGAGGTATGGCTCGCGGTCGTGCACGTCGGTGGTGCCATCGTGCATGGACTCAAGCACAATATGGCTGGGGCCGTCACCGAGTTTGCGCCCGCTGACGTGGCCGTTTTCGATCACTACGATGGAGTGGTCCACGTCCTCGGTCTCCAGGTCGTGGACGACGACTTCGCAGTTGGGGCCAAACTGGAGCGCCAGGCCGTGTGCAAGGCGCTTGTAAAACTCTATCTGTGCGGGGGTCATGGGTGCCTTCCTAAAAATTAGTTTGGGCTCACTTTGCCATAAACCCCACTTGTTCGCAAATAACGAAAGCGTCGCTGCGTTATGTAACCGTTCGGCGGCGAAAAGGTACCGATTACGGCAACAAACAATTTGTTAGGTTTGCCAATCAAAAAGTGTGATAGAACAGTGCTAACAAACTTTTTGTTTGGCATCCACATAAAAGTTCAGTCGCATGAATGGGAATGGGCTGAAACGCGTATGCGGGGGCCGGCAAGAGAGGACTTAAGGAGTTCACCGTATGGCCGATAAGATCCAGTGGGCGGGCAACACGATGCCCAAGAGCGATGACAAGCACTTGGGAATCATGAGCCTCGACCACGTGAAGAAGGCCCGCGCCTTCCACCAGTCGTTCCCTCAATATACCGTCACTCCGCTTGCCCGCCTGGACGGCCAGGCTGCGCGCCTGGGCCTGTCCAACCTGTGCGTTAAGGACGAGAGCTATCGCTTTGGCCTCAACGCCTTTAAGGTCCTGGGCGGCTCGTTTGCCATGGCCAACTACATTGCCGACGAGACCGGCAAGGACGTTGCCGACTGCACCTTCGATTACCTGACTTCCGATCAGCTTGCCAAGGACTTTGGCCAGGCCACCTTCTTTACCGCCACCGACGGCAACCATGGCCGCGGCGTGGCATGGGCTGCCAACAAGCTGGGCCAGAAGGCCGTCGTGCACATGCCCAAGGGTTCCACCAAGCCCCGCTTTGATAACATCGCCGCCGAGGGCGCCACGGTGACCATCGAAGAGGTCAACTACGACGAGTGCGTGCGCATGGCCGCCGCCGAGGCCGATGCCTGCGAGCGCGGCGTCATCGTTCAGGACACCGCCTGGGAGGGCTACGAGAAGATTCCGTCCTGGATTATGGAGGGCTACGGCACCATGGCTTCCGAGGCTGCCGAGCAGCTGCGCGAGATGGCCATCAACCGCCCGACGCACGTCTTTGTCCAGGCTGGCGTAGGCTCGCTGGCCGGCGCCGTGGTGGGCTACTTCACCAACCTGTATCCCGATAACCCGCCCACCTTCGTCGTGGTCGAGTGCGCTCCGGCCGCCTGCCTGTACAAGGGCGCTGCCGCCGGCGACGGCGATCCGCGTATCGTGGACGGTGACATGCCCTCCATCATGGCCGGTCTGTGCTGCGGCGAGCCCAACATCCTGGGCTGGGATATCCTGCGCAACCATGCCACCGCCTTCGTGTCCTGCCCCGACTGGGTCACCGCTCGCGGCATGCGCACCCTGGGCGCTCCCGAGAAGGGCGACCCGCGCGTCATCTCCGGCGAGTCCGGCGCTGTGACCACCGGCCTGGTCGAGACCCTCATGCTCGATCCCGAGTACGCCGAGCTCAAGGAACTCATCGGCCTGGATAAGACGAGCTCCGTGCTCTGCTTCTCCACGGAAGGTGACACGGACCCCGACCAGTATCGTCGAATTGTTTGGGAAGGCGAATATCCCACTTGTTAATCGTTGGGGCGGAGTAAATAGGTATCGCTCCGCCACCTCACAGGTAGATTCCTTCGTTTGAAAGGTTATGAACAATGGCTAAAGAACTCGATTTCGACGCTATCAAGGCTGCTGCTGAGTCTCACCGCGCCGACATGACTCGCTTCCTGCGCGCTATGATCTCCCATCCCTCTGAGTCCTGCGAGGAGGGTGAGGTTGTCGCCTGCATCAAGGCCGAGATGGAGAGCCTTGGCTATGACGAGGTCAAGGTCGACGGCCTGGGCAACGTCATGGGCTTCATGGGCGAGGGCGACAAGATCATCGCCATCGACTCTCATATCGACACCGTCGGCATCGGCAACATCGATAACTGGGATGCCGATCCCTATGAGGGTTACGAGACCGACGAGATCATCTATGGCCGCGGCGGCTCCGACCAGGAGGGTGGCATGGCTTCTGCTACCTACGCTGCCAAGATGATGAAGGACATGGGCCTCATCCCCGAGGGCTACAAGATCATGGTCGTCGGCACCGTCCAGGAAGAGGACTGCGACGGCATGTGCTGGCAGTACATCTACAACAAGGACGGCATTAAGCCCGAGTTCGTCATTTCCACCGAGCCCACCGACGGTGGCATCTATCGCGGTCACCGCGGCCGCATGGAGATCCGCGTCGACGTTCACGGCACCTCCTGCCACGGCTCCGCTCCCGACCGCGGCGACAACGCCATCTACAAGATGGCCGACATCATCGCCGACGTCCGCGCCCTCAACAACAACGGCTGCGACGAGTCGACCGACATCAAGGGCCTCGTCAAGATGCTCGACCCCAAGTACAACCCCGAGCACTTCGAGGACGCCCGCTTCCTGGGCCGCGGCACCTGCACCGTCAGCCAGATTTTCTACACCAGCCCCAGCCGCTGCGCTGTCGCTGACTCCTGCGCCATCTCCATCGACCGTCGTATGACCGCCGGTGAGACCTGGGAGTCCTGCCTGGACGAGATCCGCAACCTGCCGGCCGCCAAGAAGTACGGCGACGACGTGAAGGTCTCTATGTACATGTACGACCGTCCGTCCTGGACCGGCGAGGTCTACGAGACCGAGGCTTACTTCCCCACGTGGATCAACAAGGAGACCGCTCCACACGTCAAGGCCCTCGTCGACGCCCACAAGGCCATGTTTGGTGACGAGCGCATCGGCTGCGAGCCCAGCATGGACAAGCGCACCGGTCGCCCGCTGTGCGACAAGTGGACCTTCTCCACGAACTGCGTCTCCATCCAGGGCCGCTACGGCATCCCCTGCGTGGGCTTTGGCCCGGGTGCCGAGTCTCAGGCTCATGCTCCCAACGAGGTCACCTATAAGGACGACCTGGTCACCGCTGCCGCCATGTATGTGGCTGCCCTGAACCTCTACGATCCGAGCCAGGCCGATGGCGACGCCACCGTGTTCCGCGCCGGTCTGACCAACAACAAGATCGATTAGTCCCATTCCTCGATTTTGTTGAGCCGGGGGCCGCTCGTGTCCCCGGCGCCCCCTGTTGACTTGGGGCCCGCGGTCGTTATCTCCCATGCTTCCTCAACGGTGGCGGGTCCTCGTCATGGTGCTCTGCATGTTCTAGCCACACGCGCATGCCGGAGCACATCTACTCATTGCGATCGTTTCACCTTTAGAAAGGACATTTACATGGACGCCAAGTTTACCGAGCTCGTCGAGCAGCTGAACGGCCTCGATTTTAAGGGTATGTACGGCAGCGACTTCCTGCACACCTGGGACAAGACCACCGATGAGCTCAAGGCGCTCTACATCGTCGCCGACGCCCTGCGCGAGCTGCGTGAGAACAACGTCTCGTCCAAGATCTTCGACTCGGGCCTGGCCGTCTCCCTGTTCCGCGACAACTCCACCCGTACGCGCTTCTCCTTCTCTAAGGCCGCCAACCTGCTCGGCCTTGAGCTGCAGGACCTGGACGAGAAGAAGTCCCAGATCGCTCACGGCGAGACCGTCCGCGAGACCGCTACCATGATTTCCTTCATGGCCGACGTCATCGGCATCCGCGACGACATGTACATCGGCAAGGGCGACGCCTACATGGCCGAGGTTTCCGAGTCTGTCCAGCAGGCTTACGAGGACGGCGTTCTGGATCACCGTCCCACGCTCATCTCCCTGCAGTCCGATTCCGACCACCCCACGCAGTCCTCTGCCGACATGCTCTACCTCATCAACGAGTTTGGTGGCCTCGAGAACCTCAAGGGCAAGAAGGTTGCCGTCACCTGGGCCTATTCGCCCTCTTACGGCAAGCCTCTGTCCTGCCCGCAGTCGCTGATCAGCCTGCTGCCCCGTTTTGGCATGGACGTCACCCTGGCCCACCCCGAGGGCTACGACCTCATGCCCGAGGTCGTCGAGCGCGCCAAGGGCTATGCCGCCGAGTCCGGCACCACCTTTAAGCAGGTCAACACCATGGCCGAGGCCTTCGAGGGCGCCGACATCGTGATCCCCAAGAGCTGGGCTCCGTTTGCCGCCATGGAGAAGCGCACCAACCTGTACGCCGAGGGCGACGACGCCGGCATCGCTGCGCTCGAGAAGGAGCTGCTCGCCCAGAACGCCACCCATCAGGACTGGTGCTCCACGACCGAGCTCATGGAGAAGACTGCCAACGGCCAGGACACCATCTTTATGCACCCGCTGCCCGCCGACATCTCCGGTGTCTCCTGCGAGCACGGCGAGGTCAACGCCGACGTCTTCGACATGCACCGCGTGGGCATGTACAAGGAGGCCAGCTACAAGCCGTACGCCATCGCAGCCATGATGTTCCTGCAGAAGGTTGCCGATCCCGCCGCTACCCTCAAAGCCCTCGACGAGCGCAACACCGCCCGTTGGCTCCAGGCCTAAAGCCGGGCTGAGGTAAGCCATGTAAAGGGGGCGCTCTGCCAACCGGCGGGGTGCCCCTTTTTTGCATCGCGGGCGTGCGGGATAGGCTCTTTCGATGTGGATGCCCGCGGCGCGAGTTATGGGTACGATGGTTTCGGGGGAGGTACCACCATGAAACTTGGATGCGTCATTATGGCTTCGGGCGAGGGCAAGCGGTTTGGCTCTAACAAGATGCTTGCCGATATCTATGGCGAGCCGCTGATTGCCCGGACCATCGATTCGGTTCCCCGGGGCTTTGACGTCGTGGTTTCGACGCGTTGGCCCGAGGTCGTTCAGATTTGCGAGGACAAGCATTGCCCGTGCGCGCTGCATGATGGCGAGCTGCGCAGCGAAAGCGTCCGTGCGGGCCTTTCGTGGGGGGTCGCACGCAACTGGAAAGGCTGCCTCTTTTTGCCGGGCGACCAGCCGCTCGTGAGTCCGGATTCTTTTGAGGCTATGGTTCGTGCATTTGACGAGCATGGCCGCAAGCATCCGGTGCGTCTTGCGTGCAACGGTGAGCCTTCGAGCCCGGTGCTCTTTCCGGCGGAACTGTTCGATGCGCTTATGTGTCTTGAGGGCAAGGACGGCGGCGGTTCGATCCTCAAGGACCGTACCGACGTGGTGCTGGTCGAGGCGCGTGCCTACGAGCTGTGGGACGTCGATACCGCCAAGGGACAGCAACGCATAACGGAGCATATCGCCGCCTGCTCGTATTTTGATCGCGTGGCCAACTGCATCAATCAATAAGGAGCAATAATGATCATCATCAAAAACGGCGCGCTCGTGACGCCCCAGGGGCTTCGCCGCGCCGATCTTGCCATGGATGGCGATAAGATCGTGCGGATTGCCGCGGCGATTGAGCCGGCCGAGGGCGATACCGTCGAGGATGCTGCGGGCTGCTGGGTGTTCCCGGGCTTTATCGATGGGCACACGCACATGCAGTGCTGGACCGGCATGGATTGGACAGCCGATAGCTTTGAGACCGGCACGCGCGCGGCTGCCTGCGGCGGCACGACGACCATTGTGGACTACGCGACGGCCGATCGCGGCGTGACCATGCCCGATGCCTTGGTCGAGTGGCATCATCGCGCCGACGGCACCTGCACCGCCAACTATGCCTTCCATATGGCGCTTGCCGAGTGGAATGAGCGCAACCGCGCCGATCTTTCGGCCATGCGCGAGGCGGGCGTGTCGTCGTTTAAGACCTACTTTGCCTACGACCATCTGCGCCTGGACGATGCCGAGACGCTCGAGGTGCTGGAGGAGCTCAAGCGCGTGGGCGGTATCCTGTGCGTGCATTGCGAGAACGGCACGTTGGTCAACGCGCTGCAGAAGCGCGTGTTTGAGCAGGGTATCCACGGGCCCGAGGGCCATGCGCTCAGCCGTCCGGACGTGTGTGAGGCCGAGGCCGTGAGCCGCCTGCTGTATCTGGCGCACTTGGCCGGGGACGCTCCGGTCAACGTGGTGCACCTTTCGACCAAGCTGGGGCTCGAGGCCATTCGCGCTGCCAAGGCGCGCGGGCAGAAGAATATTTATGTCGAGACCTGCCCTCAATATCTGATGCTCGACGACACCTGCTATCTGGAGCAGGGAGAGGACGGCTTCGCGGGTGCCAAGTATGTGATGAGTCCGCCGCTGCGCCATGCCGGCGACCGTGCGGCCCTGCGCGAGGCGCTTGTGGCCGGCGAGATCGATACCATCGCCACCGACCACTGCAGCTTTAACCTGCACGGGCAAAAGGACCGCGGGCGCGACGACTTCCGCGCGATTCCCAACGGCGGGCCCGGCGTGGAGCATCGTCCCGTCGCGATTGCCACGAGCTTTGAGGGACAGCTGGGCCCCGAGGACCTCTGCCGCCTGATGAGCGAGAACCCGGCGCGCGTGTTTGGCATGTACCCGCGCAAGGGCTGTCTTGCCGAGGGCTCCGATGCCGACGTGTGCGTGTGGGATCCGTGCGCGCGTTGGACGATCAGTGCCGCGACGCAGCATCAGGCTGTGGACTACACGCCGCTCGAGGGTTTTGAGGCACATGGCCGCGCCAAGGCCGTGTTTGTGAACGGCGTGCTGGCCGCGCGCGACGGCGAGCCCACCGGGGCCCAGCCCGGTCGCTACGTGCCCCGCTAGCAGGAAGATCACCGGATTTCCCTCCGCAGTTGCGGTGGAATAGTTCCTGTTTAGCCGCCAAATAGGCCGTTTCAGGAACTATTCCACCGCAACTTATAGGCCTGCTGGGGCAGCGCCAGCTACTTGAGGTTGGTGGCGACGACGGGGCGGCCGAGGGCTGCCTGGAAGCGGTCGGCTATCGTTGAGTCGGCAAGTGTGTCGACTTGGTTGAGCATGACGCGTGCGGTGCTGAGCTTCAGCGCCTGCATCTCGGCATTGAGCACCTGGGCGACGCGCTCGGGCGTGGCGATGTCGGTGGGCTCGCAGCCGCAACGTTCGCAAAAGAGCTCGGGGCGGTGGACGGCTTCGTTGATGGGCTTGCCGAGCCCCGAGGCGCCGACGACCCAGACAACGTTTGCCGTGGCGGCGGGAATTACCGGCTCCCAGGCGGCATGCGCCTTGAGCGGGAGCCGCTTGCTGCCGTCCGCCTCGGCCAGGACGTAGTCAAAGCGCTGCGCCAGCTGGTCGAGCGGCGCGGCGGGGGAGGAGAGCTTGCCCGTCTGGGGGTCCAAGACACCTGCTTGGCAGATCCTTCCCCGCACAAGCCCCGCGCAGGCCTCGCAGGTGCAGCCTGGGGCGTGTAAGGCACCTGGCTTCCAGGGCGCGGCGTCCAGACGACGGCTCGATCCGTCCCACGGCACGCCGGCGACGGGAAACATATGCGTGGTGGTGCAGAGGAGCACGCGGCCGCCAGAGCGCATGAGCTCAAGGCTCAGCGTCTTGAGCAAGGTCGACTTGCCGCCGCTGCCGATAATCGCGGTAATGCCCGGCTCGATCCTGAGCGCCGAGGCAAGATTACCGTTAACCGTTTCCATATGTTCACCGCCGTATAATACTGTGATAATAAATAATCATCAGAGCAGCGGTCGAACCGCTTTTGCTCTGCTCAAACCGTAGCACAGGGAGGTGTCCCGGGAATGCTCGTTTATGTTCGCGGCGCCGGCGATATCGCCACGGGCGTCGCTGCCCGTTTGGTGCGCTCCGGCGTGTCGGTCGTTATGGCCGATATCGCGGTTCCCACGTGCATCCGCCGCACAATTAGTTTTTGCGAGGCCATTCGCCTGGGCGAGGTCGAGGTCGAAGGCATTCGCGCTCGCTTGGCGCAGACGCCGGCTGAGGCGCTTGAGATTACCGAGGCCGGAGACGTCGCCGTTGTGGTGGACCCTCAGGCCAAGATGCTCGGCGAGCTGAAACCCGCGGCTGTGGTCGACGCGATTTTGGCCAAGCGCAACTTGGGCACCACGCGCGACATGGCGCCTGCCGTCATTGCCGTGGGGCCGGGCTTTACCGCGCCGGTCGATTGCGACGCCGTGGTCGAGACCATGCGCGGGCATTTTCTCGGCCGTGTCATTACCCAAGGTTCGCCCCAGCCCAACACGGGCGTGCCGGGTGTCATCGCCGGCTATGGCAAGGAACGTGTTATCCACAGCCCCGCTGCCGGCATGTTTCGGTCCGACCGCACCATCGGCGATATCGTGAGCGCCGGAGACGTGATCGGGTATGCGGGTGATACTCCCATGGTCACGCAGATCGATGGCTGCTTGCGCGGCCTTTTGGCCGACGGCGTTCAGGTGACCGAGGGCTTTAAATGTGCCGACGTCGACCCGCGCGGCGATGCCAGCTATATCAACTATATTTCGGACAAGGCGACGTCGGTCGGCGGCGGCGTGCTCGAGGCGCTCGCCATGCTCACCGGTGTATTCCAGGGATAGGAAATTGCAATGGAAAAGCTCGATGTGGTGAATGCTGCGCTTGGCGCTCTGAAGGCTGGTAAGACGTGCGAGCTGGTGGTAGTTGCCGGCACGGCAGGGTCATCGCCGCGCGGCGTGGGCGCCTGGATGGCCGTCTTTGCCGATGGCAGCCAAGCAGGTACCATCGGCGGCGGCAAGATCGAGCTCTTTGCGCTGAACGAGGCGCGCGAGCTGCTGGCCGCAGGGCAATCGCGTCTGGTCCGCTACACCATGGGCGGCGAGAACTCCGATACCGGCATGATCTGCGGCGGAGCCATCTGCCTGTGCTATCTGCACCTGGATGTATCGCAGGTGCCGTTGTTCCAGTCGGTTGCCGACGTCTTGGCGTATCGACGCATCGGCGACTTCGTCATCGACTTTGAACCGTTTATCGCAAACGCGCTCGAGGGCGATGTGGCCGAGTACCATGGCGGGGCATCGCGCCATACCATTGCGGGCTGCCCCGAGCTTTCGCTGGTGGAGGAGGGGAGTAAGGTCACCTACACCAACGCCGCCTCCGAGATTCCCCCGGCGCACATCGAGACGCTCTGCCCCGAGGGCCTGACCTACATCTTTGGCTGCGGACACGTGGGCGCTGCGACGGCGCGCGTACTCACGGCGGCGGGCTTTGCCGTTGTGGCGTGCGATGACCGCCCCGGCACGCTGACGCCCGAATGGGTGCCCGGTGTCTACGATCGTCGCCTGGTCGATTACAAGAACCTGAGCAAGCAGTGCCCCATCGGCCCGCGCGACTTGGTGGTCGTGGCCACAGCAGGCCACAAGTCCGATATCGACGTGGTGATTCAGGCCATGCGCGCCAAGCCAGCCTATCTGGGCTGCTTGGGCTCGCGCCGCAAGACGGCCTTTGTGCGCGCCCGTTTGGAGCAGGAGGGCTTTACGCAGGACCAGATCGACGAGCTGCACCTGCCGATCGGCGTTGCCATCGAGGCCGAGGATCCCGAGGAGATCGCCATCTCCATCGCTGCCGAGATGATCCACCTGCGCCGCACCAAGCTCGTCCCCCGCAAGCGCTAATCGCATCCCCATACATGAGTTGCGGTGAAATACGGACTGTTAAAGCCTGTTAAGCCGTCAAACGGTCCCTATTTCACCGCAACTGCCATTTTCCTCCGTCCCCTAGGGATCAATATGTGCGGGGGAGTTGTGGAGTTGTGCAGGCAGACGAGGTTTTTCTGGAAATACGCTCCCGATGCGCGTATAGTACCGATTGTTTTGTCGGCTCCTGCTGCGTCGAGTCCAAACCGCGAAATGCCATGAGCGGCGCGGATGCAGCCAGGAGGCACGAGGACAACCCATCGTGGCCACGCCCCGTGCTTAAAACCCCAAGAAGGAGTGAACAATGGCAGAAGAGAAGTATGTGCCGCGTCTGAAGACCAAGTACAACAACGAGGTCAAGCAGCAGCTTCAGGACAAGTTCCAGTACGAGAACGTCATGATGATCCCCAAGTTTGAGAAGATTGTCGTGAACATGGGTGTCGGCGAGGCCGCTACCGATTCCAAGGCCATCGACGGTGCCGTGCGCGACCTGCGCGCCATCACCGGTCAGCAGCCGATGATCACCCGTGCCCGCAAGTCCATCGCTACCTTCCGCCTGCGCGCTGGTATGCCGATCGGCTGCAAGGTTACCCTGCGTGGCGACCGTATGTGGGAGTTCTTCGATCGTCTGACCTCCGTCGCGATCCCCCGTATCCGCGACTTCCGCGGCATCTCCGCCAAGAGCTTCGACGGTCGTGGTAACTTCTCCATGGGCGTCACCGAGCAGCTCATCTTCCCCGAGATCGACTTCGACTCCGTCGATCACCAGCGTGGTATGGACATCACTTTCGTGACCACCGCCAACACCGATGAGGAGGCCAAGGCCCTTCTGGACGCCTTCGGTTTCCCGTTCAAGAAATAGGTTCACCTGCCCTATGAGCGCCGTTCCCAGAAGGGGGCGGCGCTTGGGGCGAACAATACTCTATGTGAGGAGGATATAAGTGGCTAAGACATCGATGATCGTCAAGTGCAATCGCAAGCAGAAGTTCTCTACTCGTGAGTACACGCGCTGCCAGCGCTGCGGCCGTCCGCACTCTGTGTACCGCAAGTTCGGCCTGTGCCGTGTCTGCTTCCGCGAGCTTGCACTCAAGGGCGAGCTTCCCGGCGTTAAGAAGGCCAGCTGGTAAGTCACTACCAGCGTTTCAAGCATCAGTTTGGAACAGGGAAAACGCGCTAAAAAGGCTTTGCCGTTAAGGGCGGCGAAGAACCAAGAGCACGTGTTCATCAAGAACGAAGGAGAATCTGTATGAACCTTACAGACCCGATCGCAGATATGCTTACGCGCATCCGTAACGCTAACTCTGTGAACAAGGCCACGGTCTCCATGCCGAGCAGCAAGAAGCTCGTCGAGATCGCTCGTGTTCTGCACGAGGAGGGCTACATCGAGGGCTACGATGTCGAGGACACCGTTCCCCAGAAGACTCTGCACATCACGCTTAAGTATGGTCCCAAGAAGGCTAAGGTCATCAACGGCATCCGCCGCATTTCCAAGCCGGGCCTGCGTAAGTACACCGGCGTTGCCGACATGCCCCGCGTCCGCGGTGGCCTTGGTACCGCCATTATTTCCACCAGCCATGGCGTCATGACCGACCGCGATGCTCGCAAGCACAACGTCGGCGGCGAGATCATCGCTTACGTCTGGTAATTCGCTCGGTAGGTAGAAGGAAAGGAGATCACCGTGTCTCGTATCGGTAATAAGCCTGTCCAGATTCCCGCCGGAGTCGAAGTGGCAGTCAACGGCAACAACGTTGTCGTCAAGGGCCCCAAGGGCCAGCTCGAGCTCGATGTCTTTGAGAAGCTCGCTATCAACGTCGAGGACAACGTCCTCACCGTTTCCCGTCCCGACGACGAGCGTGAGACCCGTGCCCGCCACGGCCTCACCCGCGCCCTCATCCACAACATGGTTGTTGGCGTTTCCGAGGGCTTCGAGAAGAAGCTCGAGCTCGCCGGCGTCGGTTACCGCGTGCAGCAGAAGGGCAAGAACCTCGAGTTCTCCCTGGGCTTCTCGCACCCCGTGATCGTCGAGGCTCCCGAGGGCATCACCTTCGAGGTTCCCGACAACACCCACGTGAACGTCAAGGGTATCAACAAGCAGCAGGTCGGTCAGATCGCCGCTGAGATCCGCGGCCATCGTCCTCCCGAGCCTTACAAGGGCAAGGGTATCCACTACGTTGGCGAGCACATCCGCCGCAAGCTGGGTAAGGCCGCCAAGTAGTCGTAACCGACTCACTCGCATAAGACCAGCACCCCGTCAGGTGCTGGCAAGATCAACCTTTTTAGGAGTTTACGTATGAACAAGCATAAGGCGAAGCTGGAAGGCCTCAAGCGTCGTCAGCGTCGTGTTCGCGGCAAGGTCTCGGGTACCTCCGAGCGTCCGCGTCTTCGCGTGACCCGTACTAACGCCAACATCTATGCCCAGATCATCGACGACAGCAAGGGCTCCAGCCTGACGCTCGTCTCTGCCTCGACCCTCGAGGCCGAGTTCAAGGGCACCCACACCTCGAACAAGGAGGCTGCGGAGAAGGTCGGTCAGCTCGTTGGCAAGCGCGCCATCGAGGCCGGCATCACCAAGGTCGCCTTCGATCGCGGTGGCCGTATCTACCATGGCCGCGTCAAGGCCCTCGCCGACGGTGCTCGTGCCGCCGGTCTCGAGTTCTAGGAGGTATGTAGCACATGGCTCGTAATCAGAAGCAGCAGCGCGAGGCCTCCGAGTTCGAGGAGCGCGTCGTTTACATCAACCGCGTGTCGAAGACCGTCAAGGGTGGTCGTCGCATGAGCCTCGTCGCTCTCGTCGTCGTTGGCGACGGCAAGGGCAACGTCGGCGTTGGCATGGGCAAGTCCGCTGAGGTGCCCCTGGCCATCTCCAAGGCGTCTCTCGATGCCAAGAAGAACATGTTCCACGTGCCGGTGACCGATCGGGGCACCATCCCGCACGAGGTTCTCGGTCACTTTGGTGCCGGCCGCATCATCATCAAGCCCGCTGTCGAGGGTACCGGCGTTATCGCCGGCGGCGCTGTGCGCCCCCTCTTTGAGCTTGCTGGCATCAAGAACGTCCTGTCCAAGTCCCTCGGTACCGACAACGGCCTTAACATCATCAAGGCTGCCGTCGAGGGCCTCAAGGAGCTCTCCAGCCCTGAGGACGTCGCGGCTCGCCGTGGCCTGACGGTCTCCGAGATGTTCGTCGGTAAGGAGAACTAAGCATGGCTGACACCATCAAGATCAAGCAGGTCCGCAGCACCAATGGTTGCAAGCAGGACCAGGTCCGTACTGTCCGTGCCCTCGGTCTCCACAGGATCCGCGAGGTTCGCGAGATTGCTGACAACGAGTCCGTCCGCGGCATGATCTTCAAGGTCAAGCACCTTGTCGAGATTGTAGAGGAGTAGCAAATGCAGCTTCACGATCTTACTCCCGCGCCCGGTTCCACCAAGAACCGCAAGCGCGTCGGCCGTGGCAATTCTTCGGGTCACGGCACCACTTCTGGCCGCGGCCAGAAGGGCCAGGGTTCCCGCTCTGGTGGCACCAAGGGTGCCGGCTTCGAGGGTGGCCAGACTCCGCTGGCTATGCGCCTGCCCAAGCTTCCGGGCTTCCGCAACCCCCGTCGTATCGAGTACACCGCTGTCAACGTCGAGCGTCTCGAGCGTAAGTTCGAGGACGGCGCTGTGATCGACGGTGCCGCTCTTAAGGCCGCTCGCATCACCAAGAGCGAGTTCGAGCCCGTCAAGGTGCTCGGCAATGGTGAGCTCACCAAGAAGTTCACGGTCAAGGTCGACAAGGTCAGCGCCTCTGCGCAGGCCAAGATCGAGGCCGCCGGCGGAAAGGTCGAGCTGCCGTGCTAAATGGTCTTAAGAATGCTTTCCGCATCAAAGAACTGCGCGAAAAGATTCTTTTTACCATAGCTATGCTCGTCGTGTACCGCATTGGTGCGCACGTTCCTGTGCCCGGCATTCCCTTCCAGGGGATGCTGGGCCTTTTCTCGACCGGGAGCAACTCGGTCGCCGCAGGTGCTATGGCCCTCCTGAATCTTTTCTCTGGTGGCGCGTTGAGCTATGTCTCGGTGTTCTCTTTGGGCATCATGCCGTACATCACGAGCTCGATTATCCTCCAGATGCTCCAGGCCGTCGTGCCTTCCCTGCATGAGCTTGCCCGCGAGGGCGAGGTCGGTCAGACCAAGATTACGCAGTATTCGCGTTACCTCACCTTGGCTCTGGCTATCCTCAACTCCGTGGGTTACCTCTTCCTCTTTAAGAGCTTCGGCATTAGCTTCAACGGTGCCGGTGCTCCCGAGATCATCTTCGACCTCATGATCGTCGGTACGCTCACCGCGGGCGCCATGCTGATCATGTGGATTGGTGAGCTCATCACCCAGCGTGGTATCGGCAATGGCATGTCGCTGATCATCTTCGCGAACATCATGGCCGGTCTTCCGCAGGCGATTTTCTCCAGCACCGAGGGTAACGCCGGTGGCATCATCACCATGGTGATCATCTGCGCCATCATCCTGCTGGTCATCCCGCTGATCGTTTTCCTTGAGCGCGGCCAGCGCCGCATCCCGGTCTCCTACGCCAAGCGCGTCGTGGGCCGTCGCATGATGGGTGGCCAGACCACCTACCTGCCTATCAAGGTCAACACCGCGGGCGTCGTGCCGATCATCTTCGCTTCGGCGCTGCTGTACTTCCCGGCTCAGATTGCCGTGTTCTTCCCCGGCATCGGCTGGATTCAGGCAGTTGCCTCTGCGCTTTCGACCGGTTGGCTCAACTGGGTGCTTAATGTTGTCCTCATCGTGTTCTTCGCGTACTTCTACACCTCCATGGTGTTCAACCCCGATGACACGGCCGATAACCTTAAGAAGCAGGGCGGCTTTATTCCGGGCGTCCGTCCGGGCAGGGCTACCGCGGCCTACATCAAGAACGCGCTCAACAAGATCACGCTTCCCAGCGCTGTCTTTTTGGCGCTCATCGCCATCGTGCCTTCGATTATCTTCTCCTTCACGGGTAACCATCTGATCCAGGCATTTGGCGGCACGTCCATCCTCATCATGGTCGGCGTCGTGCTCGACACGGTCGATAAGCTCGAAGGCCAGATCAAGATGTATGATTACGATGGATTCTTTAAATAGGCTAGAGGAGGATTGCTCATGAACCTCGTATTGCTCGGAGCTCCGGGTGCCGGTAAGGGCACTGTCGCACAGGAGCTCGTCGCCGAGTTCGGCGTCGCTCACATTTCCACGGGCGACCTGCTGCGTGCTGCCGTCAAGGGTGGCACCGAGCTTGGTATTCAGGCTAAGAAGTACATGGACGCCGGCGAGCTCGTTCCCGACCAGCTCGTGATCGACCTTGTCAAGGAGCGCCTTGCCGCCGATGACGCCCAGCAGGGTTTCATTCTCGATGGCTTCCCGCGCAACACCGCCCAGGCTGTGACGCTCGATTCCGAGCTCTCCGCCATGGGTCGCGAGATCGACTGCGCCCTTCTGGTCGACGTGGCCCCCGAGGTCATCATCGACCGTCTGTCTTCGCGTCGCACCTGCCGCGCCTGCGGTTACACCGGCACCGCTGCCGATGCAACCTGCCCCAAGTGCGCAGGCGAGATGTATCAGCGCGACGACGACAAGCCCGAGACCATCAAGAATCGTCTCGACGTCTACGAGAAGTCCACGAGCCCGCTCGTCGACTACTATCGTGGCCAGGGTCTGCTCAAGTCGGTCAACGGTGACCAGCCTCGCGAGACCGTGTACGGGGATGTCAAAGAGGCTCTCGGTCTATGATCAAGATTAAGTCTGCAACGCAAATCGAGCAGATGAAGAAGGCAGGAGCGCTATCTAAGATGGCGCTCCGCCACGTTGGAGCCATGGTGCGCCCTGGCGTTTCGACTTTTGAGCTTGATCAGCTTGCGGAGCAGATTATCCGCATGCATGGCGGCACCCCGGCCTTTAAGGGTTACGGCGGGTTCCCCGGTACCATTTGTGCATCGATTAACGATGCTGTGGTCCACGGTATTCCCAATCCCGACATGATCCTGCGCGATGGCGATATCATCTCCATCGATACGGGAGCCGTTGTCGACGGTTGGGTCGGCGATAACGCTTGGACGTTTTTCGTCGGTACCCCCACGCCCGAGGCCAAGGCCCTGTGCGAGGTTACGCGCGATTGCCTTAAGGCTGCAATCGAGCAGGCTGTTCCCGGTAACCATATTGGGGACATTGGTTATGCCGTCCAGTCTCTCGCCGAGTCTCACGGCTATGGCGTGCTTCGCGATTATGTGGGGCACGGTATTGGCCATGTGATGCACGAGGACCCCAACGTTCCGAATTACGGAAAGAAGGGGAGGGGCGTTCGTCTCCAGGCGGGTATGGTCATTGCCATCGAGCCGATGGTCACGATGGGATCCAATCATGTGAGTACGGGCTCCGATGGTTGGATCGTTACGACCAACGACCACCTGCCCGCCGCGCACTACGAGAACACCGTCGCCATCACCGATGACGGCCCGGTGATTCTCACCACCGACGCGCAAGGCGCTTGGTGCTCCTTGCAAGGAGGCGAGATGTAGAGGCCGCGTTCAAATTCGTCGGCATTTACATTTCAAAGTAACAAGTTTCACTTAGTTGTGGAGCCATTACGAAGATATTACGATACGTGCACGCGTATTGTAGAATACTCAATCGCTGTCGTTTTCTAGAGAAAGATGATTGCTTGTGAAGAAGGAAGACGCAATTGAGCTCGAGGGTACGGTAAAGGAGCCGCTGCCCAACGCCATGTTTAAGGTTGAGCTCGAGAACGGTCATTCGGTTCTGTGCAACATTTCTGGCAAGATCCGAATGAATTACATCCGCATTCTCCCCGGTGACAGGGTTGTCGTGGAGCTTTCCCCGTACGACCTGACCCGCGGTCGCATCACCTATCGCTATAAATAGCGACACACATACACGCTCTTTTCCGACTGCAGGCTTAGCTCAACCTACGGTCGGTTTGCGTGTGAAGACCAGCCATAGTTTTAAACGCCTGCGGCTGGGCGAGTAGATAGTAGGGAAGTAGTTTGAGCGCTACCGAAAGGAAGAACGATGAAGGTACGTCCTTCGGTCAAGAAGATGTGCGATAAGTGCAAAATCATTAGGCGCCATGGCAAGGTCCTCGTCATTTGCGAGAACCCCCGTCATAAGCAGCGTCAGGGTTAAGAGAGGAGACTACGTTGGCCCGTATTAATGGTGTCGACCTCCCGCGTGAGAAGCGCGTTGAGATCGGTCTGACCTACATTTACGGCATCGGCCGCACCACTGCGACGAAGATTTGCGTCGAGTGCAACGTTAACGTGGATACGCGCGTTAAGGACCTCACCGAGGATGAGGTTAATGCCATCCGCGATTATATCGACAAGAACCAGATCATGGTTGAGGGCGACCTCCGCCGTGAGCGCAACCAGAACGTCAAGCGCCTTATGGACATCGGCTGCAACCGCGGCCTTCGTCACCGCAAGGGCCTCCCGGTCCGCGGCCAGCGCACCCACACTAACGCTCGTACCCGCAAGGGCCCGAAGCGTCAGATCGGTGCTAAGAAGAAGAAATAAGGAGCGCTAGATAGATGGCTACTGCTAAGAAGAACGTTCGCGCTGCCCGTCTGAAGCGCGCGGACCGTAAGAACATTTCCGTGGGCCAGGCTCACATTCGTTCTACGTTCAACAACACGATCGTTTCGATCACCGATCCCCAGGGCAACGTCATTTCCTGGAAGTCGGCTGGCCAGGTGGGCTTCAAGGGCTCCCGTAAGTCCACGCCGTTCGCTGCCCAGATGGCTGCCGAGGCTGCTGCCAAGCAGGCCATGGAGCACGGTATGAAGAAGGTTTCCGTCTTCGTCAAGGGCCCCGGCTCCGGTCGTGAGACCGCCATCCGCTCCCTCCAGGCTGCTGGCCTCGAGGTCTCGAGCATCCAGGACAAGACCCCCATCCCGCACAACGGCTGCCGCCCCAAGAAGCGTCGCCGCGTGTAACTGAAAGGATCGTATCAATATGGCAATCGACAGGACTCCTGTTCTTAAGCGCTGCCGTCAGCTCGGGATCGATCCCGCTGAGCTCGGTTATAGCAGCAAGAAGGAATCTATCCGTCAGCCCAAGCGCCGTCGCAAGGAATCTGAGTACGGCATGCAGCTGCGCGAGAAGCAGAAGGTCAAGTTCATCTATGGCGTTCTGGAGAAGCAGTTCCACGGCTACTTCAACAAGGCTCGTAAGATGAACGGCGTCACCGGTGAGAACCTCATGATCATCCTTGAGTCTCGCCTCGACAACGTCGTATTCCGTCTTGGCTTCGCCCGCACCCGCAAAGAGGCTCGTCAGTCCGTCCGTCACGGTCACTTCACCGTGAACGGCAAGCGCGTGGACATCCCGTCCTACCGCGTCAAGGCCGGCGACGTCGTTGCTGTCGGCGAGAAGTTCCGTGACCTCCTCCCCATCAAGGAGGCCCTGATTTCCTCCGAGCGTTTCGAGGTCCCTGGCTGGCTCGAGGTCGATATCGAGAAGCTGTCTGGTAACGTGCTCGCTCTGCCGACGCGTGAGCAGATCAGCGGTGATATCAACGAGCAGCTCATCGTCGAGCTCTACTCTAAGTAGTCCATCCGGGCTGCTGAGGCTGGAGGTAATACATGTCAGAATTCATTAGGCCTCAGGTTCAGGTCGAAGAGATTAACGAGACGTCTGCTCGTGTCTCCGTTGAGCCGCTCGAGCGTGGCTACGGCGATACGCTGGGTAACTCCCTTCGTCGCGTTCTTCTGTCCTCGCTCGAGGGTGCCGCCGTCGAGGCTATTCAGATCGATGGCGCGCAGCACGAGTTCATGACCATCCCTAACATGGTCGAGGATGTCACCGACATCGTCCTGAATGTCAAGGGTCTTGTCTTCAGGGCTCTCGGCACGACCGACGAGGCGACCGCCACCATTTCGGTTGACGGCCCCTGCGAGGTCACCGGTGCGGACTTCTTTATTCCGTCCGAGTTTGAGCTGGTCAACCCCGAGCAGCACATCGCTACGCTCACCGAGGGTGGCCATCTCACCATGAGCATGCGCATCGGCTATGGCCGCGGCTATGTCTCTGGCGAGGCTAACAAGCGCGACAACGATCCCATCGGTGTGATCCACGTCGACTCGCTGTACTCGCCGGTGTCCCGTTGCGCCAAGCTCGTTGAGGCTTGCCGTGTCGGTCAGCACACCGACTACGACCGCCTTGTCCTCGAGATCGAGACCAACGGCTCCATCGCTCCGCGCGACGCCGTGGTCCAGGCCGCCAATATCATCAACCAGCATATGGCTGCCTTTATGAACCTTGCCGAGACCCCCGAGGTCGAGGAGGAGGCTTCGATCTTCGCTCCCGAGGTCACCAACGACAACGCCGAGCTGGACAAGCAGATCGAGGATCTGGACCTTTCCGTCCGTTCTTACAACTGCCTTAAGCGCGCCAGCATTCACTCGGTCCGTCAGCTCGTTGAGTTCTCGGAGAACGATCTGCTCAACATCCGTAACTTCGGTGTTAAGTCGATCGAGGAAGTGAAGGACAAGCTTGAGTCCATGGGCCTGAGCCTGAAGGCTTAATGCTTCGCATATTTGAGGAGAAACTAGACCATGCGTCACAACGTTAAGAAGGGCCTGAAGCTCGGCACCGATGCGAGCCACACCAAGGCCATGAAGAAGAGCCTGGCCAAGGCCCTCTTCGAGAACGACCGCATCAAGACCACCGAGACCCGCGCTAAGGCGCTGCGTTCGGTCGTCGATCCGATCATCACCTGGGCCAAGAAGGGCGACCTGCACTCTCGTCGTCTGGCCATCGCCAAGCTCGGCGATAAGCAGCTCGTTGCCGAGATCTTCGACAAGGCTGCCCAGGGCATGTGGCAGGACCGCAACGGCGGTTACACCCGCATCATGAAGCTCGGTAACCGTAAGGGCGACAACGCTCCTATCGTTATCATGGAGCTCGTCACCGAGCCTTGCACGCCTAAGGCCAAGAAGGCTGCTCCGGCCCCCAAGAAGGCCGCTGCTCCCAAGAAGGTCGAGGCTGTCGAGGAGACCGCTGCCGAGGAGACCGCTGAGTAGACAATCCGTCTGCATAGGCTATATTCGAGGGGTACGTTCGCGTACCCCTCTTTTTTTGTCGCGATACCGTTGATTGTTTGTTGGGAGCGCCCATGACCGCGCCGTCTGATTTCAATTCGATTCCAGAGCTCGAGCCCACGCTCGTATTCCGTGTCGCCTACGATGGCTCGTCCTATAGCGGATTTGCCGAGCAGCCGGGCCAGACGACCGTTGCGGGCGAGTTGCGCCGCGCTATCGAGACGCTGCTGCGCCGCCCAATCGATCTGACGTGTGCGGGGCGTACCGATGCCGGTGTGCATGCGGTAGCGCAGTATATTAGCGTGCCCGTAACGGACGCTGAGCTGGCGTGTACGCGCCGTAGATGGCTGAGGGCTATGGATGCCCTCCTGCCTAAAGATATCGCCATAAACGAGGTCTACAAGGCCCGTAAGGGCTTTTCTGCGCGCTTTGACGCGCGGTCGCGTACGTATACGTACCGCATTGCCGATCGCGATGCACGCCCCGTGCTCTCGCGCGGTGCGGTGTGGTGGCATCGCTACCCCTTGGACGTCGAGGCTATGTCTGCGGCCTGTCCAGCGCTGCTGGGCGAACAGGACTTTAAGAGCTTTTGCAAGGTCGCCTCTGCCGTGGGCAAGCCCACGCACCGCTGCGTGATGCGTGCCGAGTTTGGCCACGAGGTCGCTTTTGGCGAGGATATCCTGACGTTTACCATCGAGGGCAACGCATTTTTACATTCGATGGTGCGCACTATTGTGGGCACGCTCGTGGAGATCGGCATGCATCGTCGCGATCCCCAGTGGATGCGCGAGGTCATTGATGCCTGCGACCGTACCGCTGCGGGTCCCACGGCGCCTGCCTGCGGCCTTACGTTTATGGGTGTGGATTACGGCCCCGACGAGCTTGTCGTGCTCGACTAGGGGAGTGCCCGGCGCGTCCGTACCTGTCACATACTATGTGTGAGCTGCGCGTGTGCAACATCTGTTCTTGGCGTGCAACATGTTAGGCGGCTCGTTGCTTTTATAGCTCGGGTGTACCATGAACGACGGTTTGATTTGGCGCTGTCGAGAGGACGGAAAACTTGGTTCGACGTGGTTCGCATCCGCGACTTTCGGTGATCCTTATTGTTGAGGGTTCGCCCAGCTATGCGATGCGCGCGCTCGAGAGCGTCCAGAACCAAGACCTTTATGACCTGCAAATTGTCGTGGTTTGTCGCGACGTTGCGCCGGGCGTGCGCCGTTCGCTCGAAGTTGCCGCAGGCAGAGATATTCACATCGATTTGATTGACGTCGAGGATTCGGCGCGCGGAGCATGTCTCAAGGCCGGTTTTGCCGCCTCGCGTGGATTGCAGATTGTTGCCATGAACGCCGACGAGTGGTTTGCCCCACAGTCCCTTTCCAAGATGGTCGATGTTGCGTGCGATGCTGCGGCAGACATGGTGATTCCCACGGCATCGCTCGACCGCTACGATGCTCATCGTGAGCGCCATTCGCGCGTACTGGATGCCACCTCTCTTGCGATCGATGACCGTGCTTCTTTGGCGGCTGGTCTGTCTCAGATGATTTCCGGCGGCTTGATTGCCCAGACTTCCGGTGTGATGTACAGCCGCCCGTTGTTCGAGACGTGTTTGTCGCGCGACCGTGCGCTTCGCTCGATTGGGTTTATGACATGCGCCCTTTCGCAGGCACAACGCATATCCGGGTGCGGTGGCGCCTGTTTCCATGCGGTGGCGCCACGGCTTACAGATGCTTTTGACCCCACATTGTTTGCCAAGCTGACCGATGACGCCCGGGCGCTCGACGAGCTTACTGATTCGCTTGTAGAGGCGAGCGGTGACACGCAGCTAAAGGTTGCGAGCCATATGTTTTACTTCGCCGGGCTGGTCGCCTGCATCGAAAATTTGTGCTTGAGCCCGCATGGGGTTTCCTCAATTGAGCGTTCCGCTCGTATGCGTGATATGCTCGAGGCATCTCGAACTCGTCAAATGGCCGCGGCACTCAAGGATAACCATCGTGGACTCGGCCTGTTGTTTGGACCGATTGCCAGTGCCAAGCCTGCGCGTTGCGTGATGTATACGCACCTGGCCGCTTTTTTTAACCGGACGGGCGTCAAAACTGCTTAAGATGGCTATGTTCGAAACAATTTTGCATGGAATTGTTTCGAAATGCATTCTTATTCACAAATACCATCAAATAGCGCTAAACTATTCAATCACTGATTGATTGTCTCCGCCATCTATGGAGTGAGGTTTTGTATGGCTAAAAAACGCAATGGGCGCCAGGATGCCATCAGAGATATCGTGCGCAACAAGGATGTTCTCACGCAGCGCGTGCTGGTGGATGAGCTTCGTGCCATGGGGTTTGATTGCACGCAGGCGACCGTTTCGCGCGACATTGCCGATATGGGTCTGCGCAAGCTTCCCGAGGGTATCTATGTTCTGGCCGAGGACTTGCATCTGCAGCGTATGGTTTCCGAACTGGTAACGGGCGTTCTGCGCACTGACAACCTGGTTATGATCAAGGCTCAGCCCGGCACCGCTTCGGGCATTGCCGCTGCAGTCGATGCCGCCGAGCTGCCCGACGTGCTCGGTTCTCTCGCCGGTAACGACACCATCTTGGTTATCGCCCAGACCGCCGAGGACGGCGAGCGCCTGGAGGCGCTGATTAACAAGCTGAGCAACTCTCGCAAGTAGGCGAGAACCGCGTCGTGCAGGCGGCTACAGAGCCTTGTAAGGGGGCGTCGACGATGGTCGGCGCCCTTTTTTATTGCCGTATCGTGTTGAGGCGCGTGCGAGGTTTCTCGTGACAAAAAGGCGCCCGAGCAGCTTTCGATCTGCTCGAGCGCCTTTGATTGGCTATGGCTGGGTGCCTACTGGCCTGTAGAGGGATCGGGCGTGGGCGTAGGCGTTGGAGTGGGGGAACCGCCCTCGCCGCCGCCTTCGCCACCGCTACCGTCGCCGCCGGTCGAGCCGCCGGTCGTTCCGGTGCCACCCGTGGTGCTGCCGCCCGTGGTCTCGGTGGTCGTGGTCGTAGTCGTGGTTGTGGTAGTCGTGGTTTCTTCCTCGTCTTTGTCCTCGGTGTCGCTTTCCGTCTTCTTGGTGTTGCTGGTGCCGTAGAACTTCCAGACGTTGTTGTTCTTGTACGTGGGGGCCGTTCCGGTCGGGAACTCCTCGCGCTCGGTGCCGGCCAAGACGGTGTCCATAAACTTTTTAAAGACGGGCAGGTTGGTCTGCGAGCCAAACAGATCGGCCCCGTACTTTTGGATGGGGATTTCGCCTGCGGAATAGCCGGTCCACAGCGCGCACGCCAGCTGCGGGGTATAGCCGCAGAACCACAGGTTGGTGTTGTCATCGGTAGTGCCGGTCTTGCCCGCATAGGGCTGTTTGACACTCAGGGCACCGTCAGCGCCCGTTCCACTGCCCTGCATAACGCCGGTCAGGACATCGGTCACCGCCGCGGCCTCGCCCGCAGAGAGCACCTGCTTGGGGTTGTCGGTGTGCTGGTAGAGTACCGAGCCGGTGCGCGAATCGATCTCGGTAATGGCGATCGGCTGACGATAGTAACCGCCGTTGGCAAACGTGCCGTAGGCAGAGGCCATTTCGAGCGGCGAAATCGAACCGGGGCCGAGCGTCATGACAGGGACGTCCTCGATATTTCCGTCGGAGGTGTCGATGCCGAGCTTTTTGACGAGCGAGAGGATCTTGTCGTTACCGATGGCGTCTGCCACCTGGATATACGCGGTGTTGGACGATACGGCCGTTGCCTGCTTGAGCGAGATGTTGCCATAGCTCGTGTTGGCGTAGTTTTGCACCTTGGTTGTGGTGCCCTTTACCGTAAGCGGCGAGTTGCAGTTGAGGGTGACGTTGGGGTTCATGCCATTTTGAATGGCAGTGGCCAACGTAAAGGCCTTAAACGTGGAGCCCACGGGACGCTTGGCCGTGGCGTGGTTGACGTGGCTCTTGTCGGCGTTGTAGTCGTAGCCACCCACCATGCACTTGATATAGCCGGTCTTGGGGTCGACAACGACCATGCCCATGTCCAGGCCGTCGAGCGAAAGTGTATCGAGCTGGGTGCGGACGGCGTCCTCAGCTACCTGCTGCATGGTCGGGTCGATGGTAGTCTTGACGGTCAGGCCGCCCTTAAAGAGCACGTCGGTGGAGAACTCCTGCTCCAGAAGCTTCTTAACATAGGCCACAAAGTAAGGCTGCGAATACACGTCGACGCCGCTGCCCGAAATCTCGGTTACGTTGAGCGTGATGGGATCGGCCTGCGCGGCGTCGTGCTCCTCCTGGGTGATGTGGCCCAGGCGCAGCATGTTGTCGAGGACCTTGTTGCGGCGGGAGAGCGCTAGGTCGGGGTTGACCGTGGGGTCGTACTGCGACGGCGAGTTGGGAAGGCCGATGAGCAGCGCGGCCTCGCTCAGGGTGAGGTCGGCGGCGCTCTTGGACAGATAGGTCTCGGCGGCGGCCTCGATGCCGTAGGCACCGTGACCGTAATAGATGGTGTTGAGGTACATCATAAGGATCTCGTCCTTGGAGTACATCTCCTCCATCTTGATGGCGATATAGGCCTCGCGCACCTTACGCTCGATGGTCGAATCGAACTGCTCCTCCTGCAGGATGGTGTTGCGTACCAGCTGCTGGGTGATGGTCGATGCGCCCTCGTGGCCACCGGAGACGGTTGCCACGGCGGCACGCGCGATACCCCACAGGTCGATACCGCCGTGCTCATAGAAGCGCTCGTCCTCGACGTCGACGGTGCCCTGCAGCACGTACGGAGAGACCTGGTCCTTGGTGACGGACTTGCGGTTTTGCGTGTAGAAGCTCGCGATCTTGTTGCCGTTGCAATCGACGATCTCGGTGGGTTCACTCACCAGATAGGCGTTGGCGTCGGTATAGTCGGGCAGATCGGACAGCCAACGGTTGACGTTGCCGATCATGCCGATGCCAAACGCTACGCCCGCGATGAGCAAAAAGCCCAAGAACGAGAGCAGGATCATGGGCAGGGCATGCGTCTTGGAACGACTGCGTCCCTGTCGTTGGCGAGGACCCATATATTGACCTCCAGGTATGTCGTGCCGGGCGGCGGGTGCGCCGCTGGGGCAGGATGGACATAAGTTATTACACGATAAACCAAACGGGGCGCGCGAGGCCTCGTGTATGCTGGATGACGGCATTTTTCAGAGTGAATGCATACCTTGTTGGTAAGGAGTTTGCCGATGGCGATTCGGACGATGGGGCCGAGTGGACAATGCGATAACGAGCCGGGGGCTGCCGAGGCGGCGCTGCCCGAGCTGCTGGCGCCTGCCGGCGGACTCGATCAGATGCTCGCTGCCATTGCGGCGGGCGCCGATGCCGTCTATGCGGGCCTGGGCGGGTTTAACGCTCGCGTGAGCGCGCACGGCTTTACCGACGACGAGTTTTTGCGCGGCTGCGCCGTGGCGCATGCGCACGGCGTGCGTGTATACGTGACGCTCAACGTGTTTGTGTTCGATGACGAGTTGGCCGACGCGGTGGCGCTGGGGGCGCACGCACATGAGTTGGGTGCTGATGCCTTGATCGTAGCGGATGCCGGTCTGGCCTGCGCACTGCGCGCGGCGATTCCCGGGGTCGAGATTCACCTGTCCACGCAGGCGGGCGTCCATAGCGAAGGCGCCGTGCGCCTGGCTGCCGACGAGCTCGGGGTCGAGCGCGTGACGACCGCCCGCGAGCTGGCGGTCGACGAGATTGCCGCCCTGTGTGCTACCGGCGTGCCTATCGAGGTGTTCTGCCACGGCGCGATTTGCATTGGATATTCGGGCGCCTGTGAGTTCTCTGCCCTGCGGCGTGGACGATCGGCGATGCGCGGCGACTGTACGCAGCCGTGTCGCTTGGCGTACGACCTGGTGGATGAGACGGGGGAGAGCGTCGTTTCTGTGGAGGGCGATCGTCTGCTGTGCCCGCGCGACTATCTGGGCATTGCACACCTGCCCGAGCTTGTTGGGGCCGGGGTGGCGTCGCTCAAGATCGAGGGGCGCATGAAAAACCCCGACTACGTGTTCAACGTGGTGCGGGTGTGGGGTCGTGCACTCGATATGCTGCGCGATGGCGCGTGGGATGCCGCTGCCGTGTCGGTGCTCGAGCGCGAGTTGGGCAGGTCGTTCAACCGCGGGTTTACCGATGCATATCTGCGGGGGCGATCGGGTGCTGAGCTCATGAGCTTTGAGCGTGCGATTAACCAGGGCGTGCGCGTGGGCCACTTGGTGACGGTGGGTCACGAAGAGGTGACCGTCGAGCTCGATGCCGCCGTGGCGGCGGGCGACACGCTCGAGATCCGGTTCTATCCGGGTGCCGATGCACGCCCCGATGTGCCCAAGCGCTGGCCCCAGGTGCCCTGCCCGGTGGACGCGGCGGCGGGGGAGCGCGTTGTCGTGCACTGCAAGCGTAAGGTGGATGCGGGATGCGAGGTGTACCTGATTCGCAGCGCCGGCGTGTTGGAGCAGACGGCGACGGCGCTGGAGCATATGCGAGTCGAGGCGGACGCGGTCGCACCCGTTGCACGAGCCGTTGAGATGCTGCCCTTTGAGGGCGCCGTGACTGTTGACGACGTGCCCGAGGCGGCGTTGACGGAGCCGACGGAAAAGGGGGCTTCCGCTCGCATGGTCTTTGCCTGGCAGCTGATGGATACCGACCCGTGCGGCGAGCGCGATCTGTCCGATGCGACCGTGGTGCTCGACGAGGTCTGTCGCGCAGCCGATGCCTCGCGCACCCGCTCGCTTATGCGGCGTGCCGGGCGCGTCGTCTGCCGTAATCTGGGACAGGTGGCGATGGCGCGTGAGCTGGGCGTGGCGTTTGACGTTGCGGCACCGGTGTTTTGCGCGAACCGGGTTACGCTTGCCTGGCTACGCGGGCTCGGCGTGGGCCGTGTGTATTTGCCTGCCGAGCTTGTCGCCGACGACGCGGAGCATGTTGCCGAGCTTGCCGCTTGCCCCGGTGTCTTGGGGCCTGTCGACGCCGACCGTCCCGAGCTCATGGTGTGCGAGCACTGCTTGCTGACTGCCGAGGGCGCCTGCGCCACGGATGCGATGGGGCAGGTCCGTTGCCGTGACTGCTCGCGCCGTCAGCAGACGCGCTTTTTGGTCGAACGTGACGGCACGCGTTTGCCGGTCGTTATCGACGCGTGCGGCAGGACGAGGATTTTCCTGTCGTAGGTGTTCGGTCGCGCCGTTTTGGTTATTATTAGTGGGTTTATGAACTTCGAGCACCGCCGTATCCGGTGAGGGTGCTATAGCAAAAGGAGGATACCCAATGCTGTCTGTCGACGAGCAAATGCGTATCATCACCTCGGGCGCAGCGCAGATCGTCCCCGAGGCCGACCTTCGCAAGAAGCTTGAGAAGGGCGAGCCCCTCAACATCAAGCTCGGTGTCGATCCCACCAGCCCCGACCTGCACCTGGGCCATGCCGTGCCCCTGCGCAAGATGCGTCAGTTCCAGGACCTGGGCCACAAGGTCACCCTCATCATCGGTAACGGCACCGCACTGATCGGCGATCCCTCGGGCAAGAACTCCACCCGTCCGCAGCTTTCGCAGGAGCAGATCGAGGCCAACGCCGAGACCTACGTGAGCCAGGCCATGAAGATCCTGGATCCCGAGAAGACCACCATCGTGCACAACGGCGACTGGATCCTGTCGATGGATCTGGCCGGTCTTTTGCAGGTGTGCTCCAAGTTCACCGTCGCTCGCATCCTTGAGCGCGATGACTTTACCAAGCGCTACCAGTCCCAGACGCCGATTGCCCTGCACGAGTTCCTGTACCCCGTGATGCAGGCCTTCGACTCCGTTCAGATCAAGGCCGACGTGGAGATGGGCGGCACCGACCAGCTCTTCAACCTGCTCGCTGGTCGCGAGCTCATGGAGAAGATGGGCATGGAGCCGCAGATCGCGCTTACCATGCCGCTGCTCGAGGGCACCGATGGCGTGCGCAAGATGTCCAAGTCCTACGGCAACTACATCGGCCTGACCGATGCTCCCAAGGATATGTTCGGCAAGACCATGTCCATCCCCGACGAGATGATCGGCAAGTACTATCGTCTGGCCAGCTCGCTCACCCCGGCCGAGGTCGACAAGATCGACGCCGCCCTGGCCGACGGTTCCGCCGACCCCTATGAGCTCAAGCGCGCGCTGGGCCGCGACCTGTGCGACACCTATCACGGCGCCGGTGCCGGTGACGAGGCTCAGGCCGAGTTCGACCGCGTGTTCAAGGAGGGCCAGCTTGCCGACTTCCCCGAGAAGCACGTTGATCTGACTGTTAACGACGAGGGCCAGATCTACCTCGCAGGCCTGCTTAAGGACCTGGGCCTTTCGGCGAGCGCCGGCCAGGCCCGTCGCGATATCGACGGCGGCGGCGTCAAGATCAACGGCAAGGCCGTGGCTCCCAAGAGCTACAACATCGATCCGAGCGCCCTCAAGCTGGGCGACACCCTCTCCGTAGGCAAGCGCAAGGGCTTCAAATTGGTCTAGCAAGTAGGTCAACCTGCCATGTGCAATAGGGTCGCAGCCGGGGTTCCCGACTGCGACCTTTTGAGTTGCGGTGAAATAGTTCCTAAAAATGCCATACGGGCGCCCAGGCAGGAACTATTCCACCGCAACTTTTTTCTCCGTCCCCAAGGGATCATTTGGCGGTGCCGTTAAGCGGAGAGGTGTGCCGCCGCTCCTTCTTTTGGGCATACAATTGCTATTGGCTTGCTGCGGTGAAGGCTCGTCCGCTCCGCAGTTATTTCTACAGTTAAAGGAGTATGTATGTCCGTTGAGGTCATGAGGTCTGTGATCGATGCAGCCGAGGGTCGCGTGCCTGTCGACACGCTGTTTACCAATGCGCAGATTGTCGACGTGTACGGTCAGCGCGTGGCGCCCGGTAGCGTTGCCGTCAAGGACGGCGTAATCGTCGGCGTGCTCTACGACGGTCGCGACGATGCCGCCGGTACCTACGAGGCTGCCGAGGTCATTGACTGCCAGGGTCGCTATATCGCCCCCGGCTTTATCGACGGACATCTGCATATCGAGTCCTCGAACATCCGTCCCGCCGAGTATGCGCGCATGGCGGCGACGCGCGGCACCACCACTGCCATTGCCGACAGCCACGAGATCGCCAACGTTTCCGGCCTGGACGGCCTGCGCTTTATGATCGAGGACGGCCGTCGCGCGCCCATTTCCATCAAGTACATGATGCCCTCGTGCGTGCCCGCGCTGCCCGACGAGCAGGCCGGTGCCGTCATCACCGCTGCCGATATGCAGGCGTTTTTCGCCGAGCATCCGGGCGATGTCTTTGGCCTGGGTGAGATGATGAACCTGCCGGGTGTCTTTATGGCCGATCCCGAGACCTGCGCTCGTATCGATGCTGCCAACCAGACGCCGTCCAAACAGGTCGACGGCCATGCGCCGCTCGTTGCCGGCAAGGACCTCAACGCCTATGCCGCAGCGGGCATTATCGCCGACCACGAGTCGACGATTCCCGAGGAGGCGCTCGACAAGCTGTCTCGTGGCATGTACGTGATGCTGCGCGAGGGTACGTGCAGCCATGACCTGGCCAACCTGTCGCCGATGCTGCTGGAAAACCCCGCCCGCGCCCGTCGCTGCTGTTTTGCGACCGACGACCGCGCTCCCTCCGATGCGCTTTCGACCGGTATGATCGACAACGCCTGCCGAGTGGCTATCGAGGCCGGTATTGACCCCGTGGTCGCCATCTCTATGGCGTCCCTTTCCACGGCCGAGGCGTTTGGCCTGGACCACGGCTGTCGCGACCCGCACGAGCTGCGTGGCGCCATTGCCCCGGGCAAGCGTGCCGACCTGCTGGTACTCAACGACCTGACGTTTGCCACGGCTCCGCATCGCGTATATGCCGCCGGTGCTCTGGTGGCGCAGGACGGCACCTTTGTGGGCGAGATCGCACCCGAGATGGCCGAGGTTGCGGCCCTTGCCGATGAGCTGCGTGCTTCCGTTAAGCTGCCGAAGCTATCGCTCGACGTGTTCGACTATGCCTTTAAGCCGGGCGAGGCCGTGATTGACGTGGTGCCGGGCAAGGCCATCACGGGTATGGCTCGTCCCGAGAATGCCGAGGGCCTGCGCCGCATTATGCTGATCGAGCGCCACGGCCGCGGCTTGTCACTGCAGGCCGAGGGCGCCGACGGTGATGGCCCTGCGGGCCTGGGTCTTGTTGGCAAGCACATTGGCCGCGGCTGGGTGCGCGGCTTTACCATCACGGGCGGCGCTATCGCCTCGACGATTGGCCACGACTCGCACAACGTGTGCGTGGTGGGCGACAACGCCGCCGATATGATGGCTGCCGTCGAGGCCGTGGGCCAGGGCGGTCACGTGCTGGTGCGCAACGGCGAGGTCGTGGCGCGCATTCCGCTGGCGCTCGGCGGCCTGATGAGCGAAGGCACGGCCGAGGATGTCGCCGCGCAGCACGACGACTTTATGGTCAAGGCGCGCGCCATGGGTATTGAGCCGCCGCTCGACCCCATCATGGGCATCATCTTCCTGCCCCTGCCGGTCATCCCGACGCTCCGTATCCGCCCCGAGGGCATGTTCGACGTCACCACCTTCACCTACGCTGACTAGTTATCGGGGATGTTCTTCAACGATTAGTCGTCGGGGACACTCTTTGACGTGTCGCCTGACGCCGCGACCATGAGGCCTCTGGCATGTGTGAGCTATTTGCTAGGTCCTTGTAACGTTTGCGCCCGCGGAGTCTTATCTGAGCTCCCTTTGGGTACGTTGGAATCGGATATACGTCCGATTCCATCAAGCCCGAAGGGAGCTTTTCTATGTTTAAACTGATTGCATCCGATATGGACGGCACGTTGCTTGACGAAAACGGCCAGGTGCCTCCCGAGACCTACGAACTGATTCTGGCGCTACACGAGCATGGCGTGCATTTCGCCGCATCGTCAGGTCGTCGCTACGATCGCCTGTGCGAGTTCTTTGCGCCCGTTCGCGACAAGATGGACTTTGTCGCCGCCAACGGCGCCCAGGTCTTCGCCGACGGCAAAATGGTAGACCGTGAGGTGTATTCACACCTGGCGATTCGAAGGCTCGCCCAGGCTGTCGCGACGTTTCCCAATCTGCATCTTGCGCTTTTTGACCGAACCAAGTCCTTCCTGCTCGATGACGAGTGCAAGTTCGTGCGTGAGGTCGATAAGGACCTTCCCAATGCCGAGCGCATTTGGGAGCTGCCCGATCCCAGCGTAAATATCATCAAAGCGAGTATCTTTTGCGACGACGGTGCCGTTATGGACAGTGCGTACGTGCTGCAGCGCGAACTCGGTCAGCTCTTTACTTTTGCGCCTTCGGGTAACGCGTGGATCGATGCTATGCAGCCCGGCGTGTCGAAGGCTTCGGGTATCGCACAGCTCGCGGAGCATTATGGCATTGGGCGCGATGAGGTTATGGCGTTTGGCGACTCGATGAACGACTACGAGATCATTCGCTTTGTCGGCACGGGTTGTGCGATGGAAAATGCACGCCCCGCGCTCAAGGCCGTTGCCGATCGCGTGGTGGGGCGCAACCGCGACCACGCCGTCCAGCAGGAGCTCCGCCACGTTTTGGAGAGCCTCGCCTGATCCGGCAGTTGGGGACGTTCCTTTTCCGCCGGCAGTGGGGGACAGTCCTTGCAACTTTTTCGCGAAGAGTGTCCCCAGTGACTAGTCGTTTAAGAACGTCCCCAATGACTAGGCGAGGGCAGCCATGATGGTGCGGGCGACGCCGTCGTGGTCGTTGTCGTATTCGGTGATGGCGTCGGCGGCCTCGCGGTCCTCAGGCTCGGCGTTGATCATGGCCATGCCATGGCCCGCTGCCTGCAGCATGGGGATGTCGTTGATGTTGTCGCCGAACGCCCAGGCGTCGGCGAGACGCTCGCCCAGGTGCTCGCATAGCCACGTGAGGGCCGTTCCCTTGGTGGCGCCCTCGCCCATGACCTCGATATTCATGGCGTACGAACGCGTGACCTCAATGCCTCCGAGCGTGTCGAGCTCAGCCGCGATGGCGTCGCGATCGGCCGGGTCGTGCCAGTACATGGCGATGCGTTCGAGTGTCTCGACCTCGTCGATCTTGCTGTCGATATCCATGTCGATCGGTGTTCGTGTGCGCTTGAGCGAAGCCGCGATGTGGGGGTCGCCGCCGCAGAATTCGTCCAGGCGCGTGTAGAGCGAGCGGGGGAGGAAGCACTGCCCGTCCGCGAAGATATCGAAGGTGACGTCATGGCCGGCGGCAATGCTATGGACGCGGTGGGCGATGGCGCGGTCGAGCGGTCGGCTCAAAATGCGCGTAGCACGTGAAGTATCGGTGGGCGTATCGGCGTCGAGCTGCCAGACGCTGGCACCGTTGGCGCAGACCGCGTAGTGTACGGCGGGGTGAGCGAGGATGGGCTCAAAGATGCCCGACAGCGGGCGCCCCGTGCAGGGCACAAACTCAATACCGCGGCGCGCAAGCTCGTCGAGCATCGCCCAGGTGGCGTCGCTCATCTGCTTATCACTCGTCAGCAGCGTTCCATCCATATCGGAAAACACAATCATTCGTTGTGATCCTTTCTACTGGCATAAAAAGCGTGGCCGAGGGCGGTGATGCCCTGGCCACGCTCGGGTTCTATAACGGTCCGCGTCTTAGCGATCGGCGAGCGGCTTGTACTCCAGCGGCTCGATCACCGGACGGTATGCCGGGCGAATAATACGGTGCGCGCAGAAGAGCTCTTCCATGCGGTGCGCCGACCAGCCGGCCATACGGGCGACGGCGAATAGCGGCGTAAAGAGCGTCTCGGGCACGCCGAGCATCTTGTAGATAAAGCCCGTGTACAGGTCGATGTTGGCGCAGATGGGCTTGGTCATGCCGTGATCGCGCATTACCTGCGGTGCCAGGCGCTCGATGCGCTCGATGAGCGCGAACTCCTCGCCCAGGTCCTTCTTGGCGGCAAGCGTGCGCGCGTAACGGCGGCACACCTCGGCGCGCGGGTCGCTCAGCGTGTAGACGGCGTGGCCCATGCCGTAGATGAGGCCCGTGCCGTCGAAGGCCTGCTTGTCGAGGATCTTGCCCAGGTAGGCCGCGACTTCATCCTCGTCCTCCCAGTTGGAGACATGCGCACGGATGTCCTCGTGCATGGACACGACCTTGGCGTTGGCGCCGCCGTGGCGCGGGCCCTTGAGCGAGCCGATAGCCGCGGCGTAGGCGGAATACGGGTCGGTGGCCGAGGAGGACAGCACACGGCAGGCGAACGTGGAGTTGTTGCCGCCGCCGTGCTCGGCATGCAGCATGAGCATCACGTCGAGCAGCATGGCTTCGTCGCGGGTGAATGCCATGCCGCCGCGCAACACCTGCAGGATGGTCTCGGCGGTGGAGAGGCCGGGTGTGGGGTGCGGTACATGAACCTCGGAGCCGCGGCGTTTGGCGACCGAGGCCATATGTGCGAAGGCGGCGATGCGGGGGAGACGGGCGAGCATGGAGATGGCGACGTCGATTTCGTGCTCGGGTGTAATGGCGTCGGGCTCGGCGTCGAAGGCGTAGAGCAGCAGCACGGCGCGCTGAAGCACATTCATGATGCTCGACGACACCGTGGTCATGGGGAACTCGCGGACGTATTCGTCGCTCAGATGCCTAAAAGCACCCAGGCGTTCGCAAAAACCGTCGAGTTCCTCTTTGGTGGGCAGCGAACCCGTGATGAGCAGGTAGGCGACCTCTTCGTAGCCATAGCGATCCTCGGCCTGGGCGTTGTTGACCAGGTCCTCGATGCTGTAGCCACGAAGCGTGAGTTTGCCCTGATCAGGCACGACCTTTCCGTCGACCTTGTTGTAGCCATGCACATCCGAGATGCGGGTAAGGCCCGCGACCACGCCCGAGCCGTCGGCATTGCGCAGGCCGCGCTTGACGTTGTGCTCTACGAACAAGCCCTCGTCGTACGGGGCGGTCGGCAGGCCGTGGTAGAGGTTTTCGCTTTCGGGCGAAATCTGGCGGCTTGCTTCGTAATCCAGAACCAGGCGGCTCAAGTGGTCATCGAAGCGGTAATAGATTTTCTTGGCGTCGTAGGCCATGCGCACTCCTCTCCGGTCCGCTTGGGGGCCGCGCGCTTGGACGATATGACGTCAAGCTGCCCCGAGCGGCTTGTTCGCTACAGGCGGTACATAAAGTTAAAGACGTCCTCGCGCTGGATGGACACGTTGACGCCCGAAAGCTCGCCGGCCTCGGCCAGGGCCTTCTGCAGCTCGGCGAAGTCGAGCTTGGACTCGGCGGTGTCGGCCAGCATGGTCATGGTGAAGATGTCCTCGATAATGGACTGCGTAATGTCGCGGATGTCGACGTTGGCCTCGCCCAGAACACGGGTGACGCCGGCGACGATACCGGGGCGGTTCTTGCCAAGGACGGTGATGACGATACGGGAGGACGAGATCTCGGCCATGGGAAACCCTTTCGCGTGGTTGCGGCGCGCGCGGGGCGCTCCGCTACGGTACAGTGTTCATCATTGTACCTGTCTGGCGCAAAAAAGGGGTCGCTCGCTGCGGCGTTACATGTCTGCAACATGAGTGTGAGGGGGCAGGCCACACGGGGAAGAGCCGTCTGACGCCCGTTCGGCTCGTGTTGGGTTGATTTCCGATCTCAGCCGAACACATTGAGCGGATAGGCCGTTGCCGCAGTTAGCCGAACGCCTCCGACGGCTGATTCCGAACTGGAAGCGGAGGGCATCCCCGCCCTTCGGTAGGGGATACCGCTCCGCGGCGCATGCCGCGGGCGGCGCCCCTATCGGACCACCGTGACCTCAGTTGGGATGGGCCCAGCACTGCCGCGTACTCGGTGGGGAAGAGCCAACTGATCGTCTTCACGTCGCGTATGACGATATTTCGGTCGTCCGGCTCGGTGATGCCGTAGCCGAACACTTGGAGCGTCTCGATGGACTCTTGAACGCGGGGACGAGTCTCGTCGCGCCCTCTAGTCCTCGGCGGATCAATCGAGTCCGAACTCCTTTCGGGCATCCTCTTCGCTCATGACTTCGAGAAGGTCTCCGGGTTGGCAACGAAGGGCGAGGCATAGCTGCTCGAGTGTGTTGAAGCGAATGCCGCGAATATGCCCTTTTTTAATACGGGACAGGTTCACGGGCGTGGTTCCAATCCTTTCGGCAAGTTCGTTCGAGGAAATCTTTCGCTCGGCCATGATCTTGTCGAGGCGAACAATTACGGGCATG
>UMHQ01004491.1_pt1 | contig 42110 bp, 35 predicted proteins | sample 1965531 | NCBI WGS metagenome assembly UMHQ01 (sample SAMEA4836098, study PRJEB28245) | human gut metagenome | biome: gut microbiome; material: fecal sample | place: Denmark | collected 2008 | reverse complement strand
GTCACCACGGCGGGCTTCTGGCTCAAGGTGGTGCGCCCCAACAGCGTGGCCGGCGCCGGTGAGACCTCCCAGGCATACGACGCCTACCTGCGCGAGACGGACGACATCGTCATCCAGGGCATGGCCCAGACGGCGTTCATCGCCCACGATGCCCTGGCCTTCGAGCGGGGGGACTATCCCACGGACGCCCTCATCCCCGGCGGCTGGGTCATCTACACGGCTCCCTGGACGGACTACCTCGCCTCGAAGGGCCTCACGAACGCCGACACGCTCGAGCAGCTCGCACAGAGGGACGACATGACGCTCGTGACGAGCGAGGACACCGCCGAGACCGTCCGCGCGTTTGTCGAGGAGCGCCTGGGCGGCCGCGTCGAGAAGACGGCCGAGCGCGTGCTCGGCGGAGGTGCGGTCGACCCCTCCCAGCAGGTCTGCGTCTGGCGCTACTCCCGCGCATAGCGGCGGCACGCCTTTCACGCGACCGCTTCGCCCCTCTCTCGCCTAGCCGCGAGCGCTGCAAATCGGTCACTTTCGACGCCTCCGGAGCCCCGTTAGTGACTGATTTGCAGCACTCGCGGATCGTGGCCACCCAAGCACGCGGCGAAACGCGAAGTTTACTTTAGCCTGATAAAGTGAACGGCCCACCGCTACTTTAGTGTGCTAAAGTGTGCGGAGCAAAGCCAGCAAGGCACGAGGCGAGGAGGATGCCGTGGTCATAGGCACGCCCAGGGGATTTCGAGACATCCTGCCAAGGGAGGCGCGCGCCCGCGAGTCCATCCGCGACCGCGTCCGCGCCTGCTTCGACGCCCATGGCTACGTCCCGGTCGAGACGCCGCTGCTCGAGGACCGCTCCGTGCTCGAGCGCGCAGGCCGCATCAAGGGCTCGCCGTTCCAGCTGTTCGACTCCGACAATCGCCTGCTCATGCTGCGCCCCGACCTCACGCTGCCCATCGCGCGTCTCACGGCCCAGCGCCTGGGCTCGGCAGACCTGCCGCTGCGCCTGCGCTACGAGGCGCCCGTCGTGCGCGAGCAGGGCGCGCTCCGCGGCGAGCCCCGCCAGTTCACGCAGCTGGGCGTGGAGCTCATCGGCGGCGCCGAGGTGGACGCCGAGGTGGAGGTCGTCTCGCTTCTGGCCGAGACACTCGAGGCCCTTGGGGTGCCGGGCGCGCGCATCGTCGCCGGCTCGGTGAGGCCGCTTCTGGCCCTGCTTGAGACCGACGTGGCCGACGAGTCGCTGCGCGAGGAGGTCCTCGCGCAGGTGCACGCCTCGAACCTCGTGGCGCTCGACGAGGCCGTGGACGCGGCGTCGCTGCCCCGTCCCGTTGCCCGGGCCCTGCACGAGCTGCCGCGCCTGCACGGTGACGCGTCGGCCATCGACCGGGTCGACGAGCTGCTCGAGGGCGCCTGCGTGCCCGCCGAGCGCCGCGGCACGGCCGAGCTGCGCGCCCTCGTGGACGCCCTGGCCGCCACGGACGCCGCGCCTGCGCTCTCCTTCGACTTCAGCATCATCAATAGCTTCGACTACTACACAGGCATCATCTTCAAGGCCTACGTGGACGGTCTGTCGGCGAGCCTTGCCTCGGGCGGCCGCTACGACGCCGTGCTCGCCAACCTCGGCATGCCCGGCACCGCCGCCTGCGGCTTTGCCCTGTCGCTCGAGCGGCTCCAGGAGGTGCTCGGCGCGTCTGCCGAGGGTGCCCCCAACGTCTGCGTGGGCAACCGCCCCTTACGCATCGCCGTGCCCAAGGGGTCGCTGTTCGCGCCCACGCTCGAGGCGCTCGAGGCCGCGGGCCTTCCCGTCGACGACCTGCGCGACTACGGGCGCAAGCTCATCATCTCCGCCGGGGACGTGGAGTACGTCATCGTGCGCGCCACCGACGCCCCGGCCTTCGTGGCCCACGGCGGGGCCGACTGCGGCATCTGCGGCTCCGACTCGCTCATTGAGGCGGACCTCGACCTGCTCCAGGTGGCAGACCTGGGATACGGCGCCTGCCGCTTCATCGTGGCCGAGCCGGCGGGCCGTGCCGGCCAGGCCGAGCGCGCCTACGCCTGGCGCGGCACCATGCGCGTGGCCACCAAGTACCCGCGCATCACGCAGGCCTACTACGACCGCATCGGCCAGCAGGTGGACATCCTGGCGCTTCACGGCAACATCGAGCTGGGACCCATCGTGGGCATGACCGACCGCATCGTGGACATCACGGCCACGGGCACCACGCTGCGCGAGAACAACCTCGTCATCGTGGACGACGTCATGGAGTGCACGGCGCGCTTCTTCGCCGGTCCCGCCGCCTACCGCTGCGACGCACGCATCCGAGACCTCGCCAGCCGCCTCGTGGCGGCGACGTCCAAGAAGGGGGAGTAACCCATGATCAAAGTGGACCTCACCGGTGGCCGAGAGCTCACCGACGCCGACATCAAGCGCTCCGGCGCCCTGCCTCGCAGCGTGATGGACGCGGCCGAGGCAATCGTCGATGACGTCCGTGCCAACGGCGACGCCGCCGTGCGCGCCTACTGCGAGAAGTTCGACGGCAGTTGCCCCACGGCCTTCCGCGTGCCCGACGAGCTGCTCGACGCCGCGCCCTCCATGGTGGACGAGGAGTTCCTTGCCTCGCTCGAGCGCGCCCACGCCCAGATCCGCGCCTTCCACGAGCGCGAGGTCTCCCAGTCCATGTTCACGACGCGCGCCGACGGGACACTGCTCGGCGTCAAGGTGACGCCGCTGCCCAGCGTTGGCATCTACGTGCCGGGAGGGCGCGCCCAGTACCCCTCCACCGTGCTCATGAACGCCGTGCCCGCCAAGGTCGCCGGCGTGCGCCGCATCGTCATGGTGACGCCGCCGCAGCGAGATGGGTCGCTTTCGGCCTACACGCTCGCCGCGGCAAAGGTCGCCGGCGTGGACGAGGTCTACGCCGTGGGAGGCGCCCAGGCCATCGGCGCGCTCGCCTACGGCACCGAGTCCATCCCGCGCGTGGCCAAGATCACGGGCCCGGGCAACGCCTACGTGGCCGCCGCCAAGCGCTACGTCATGGGAGACGTCGGGATAGACATGGTGGCCGGCCCCTCCGAGGTCTGCGTGCTGGCCGACGCCACGGCAGACCCGGTCGTCGTGGCCGCCGACCTCATGGCCCAGGCCGAGCACGACCCCATGGCCACGTGCTACCTCGTCACGGACGCGCCCGAGCTCGGGGACGCCGTCGAGGCGGCCGTCGAGCGCCTCGTGGCCCAGAGCCCGCGCGAGGACGTCACGCGCACGAGCCTCGAGCACGGCGTCATCGTGAGCTGCGACACGCTGGCCGCCGCCGTGGCGGCCGTGAACGTCGTGGCGCCCGAGCACCTCGAGCTTCACTGCGACAACGCCATGGCCCTTCTCGGGTCCATCGAGAACGCCGGCGCCATCTTCGTGGGCCCGTGGAGCTCCGAGCCGCTCGGCGACTACGTGGCCGGACCCAACCACACGCTGCCCACGGGCGGCACGGCGAAGTTCTCGAACCCCCTGGGCGTCTACGACTTCGTGAAGCGCTCGAGCGTCATCTGCTACACGCCCGAGGGCCTTGCGGCAGACGGCCCGGCCGTCCAGGCGCTCGCGCAGTCGGAGGGCCTGTGGGCGCACGCGCTTTCCGTGGGCCTGCGTCGCAAGCTCGTCGAGGAGGGCGCGGATCGCTTCGCCGATGCCGCGGCGGCCTGCGAGGGCGCCGGCACCACGGCATGGCCCCGCGCGCTTGACGCCCCCGGCGTGCCCTACCTGCCCGGATACGAGGGGAGGGCCTAGCCGTGGCGCAGCTCTCAGACCGCATGCGCGAGCTCGTGCAGCCCCACCTGCGCAGCCTCGAGCCCTATGACCCCAACTTCACGCCCACGCGCGTGAACCTCTCGGCCAACGAGAACACCTACGGCGTGCCGGCCGGCGTGCGCGCCGCCATGGACGAGGCGCTCGCCGCCACGCCCACGAACCGCTACCCCGACCCCATGAGCAACGACCTGCGAGACGCCCTGGCCGTCTGGCACGGCGTCGCCCGCGAGAACGTCATCGTGGGCAATGGCGGAGACGAGCTGCTCTACAACCTCGTGCTGGCCTTTGGCGGCCCCGGCCGCACGCTCGTGAACGTGCCGCCGTGCTTCTCGGAGTACGCGTTCTTCGCGGAGCTCGCCCAGACGCGCGTCGTTGACGTCTGGCGAGACCCGGACACGCTGCTGCCCGACGCCGACGCCCTCGTTTCCGCCGCGCGTGAGGCAAGCCTCGTGGTGCTTACGAGCCCGAACAACCCCACGGGAGACGTGGCGCCGGCAGAGCTCGTGCGCCGCGTGTGCGAGGCGTGCCCGGGACTCGTGCTCGTGGACGAGGCGTACGGCGAGTTCGCGGAGGCCGGCACGAGCGCCGAGCCCCTGCTCGCCGAGCATGACAACCTGCTCGTGCTGCACACGCTCTCCAAGGCGTTCGCGCTTGCGGGCACGCGCTGCGGCTACGTCATCGCCGCACCCGACGTCATCGACGCGCTTGCCGCCGTGCGCCAGATCTACTCGGTGAACGTCCTCACGCAGGCCGCGGCCCTCGTTGCCGTGGAGTGCCGCGGGGAGTTCTCGCCGGTGGTGGAGCAGATCCGCTCCGAGCGCACACGTCTGTTCGAGGCGCTGGCCCGCATCGAGGGCGTGCGCGTCTGGCCCAGCGAGGGCAACTTCGTCCTCGTCCGCGTGCCGGCCGCGAGCCGCGTTCGCGAGCGCCTGCGCGACGAGTACTCCATCCTTGTGCGAGACTTCAGCTACGCGCCGGGGCTTGCGGGGTGCCTGCGCATCACCGTGGGCACGCCCGAGGAGAACGGCGCCGTGATAGACGCGCTCGCGGCGCTCGTGGCAGACGAGCTTTCCGCAGACGAAGGAGCTGCCCATGACTAGACGTGCCACCGTCTCCCGCAAGACGGGCGAGACGGACATCACCCTCACGATCGACCTCGACGGCACCGGATGCGTGGACGTCGAGACCGGCGTGGGCTTTCTCGACCACATGCTCTCGGCCCTTGGCCGCCACGGCCTGTTCGACCTCACGGTGCGCGCCACGGGCGACACCTACGTGGACGACCACCACACCGTGGAGGATGTGGGCATCGTTTTGGGCCAGGCCGTGCGCGAGGCCCTGGGCGACAAGCGCGGCATCTCGCGCTTTGCCGACGTCTGCATCGCCATGGACGAGGCGCTCGTGCAGGCCGCGATTGACGTCTCGGGCCGCGGCCAGGCCTACGTGGATCTGCCGTTGCCCACGCAGAAGGTAGGCACGTTCGACACCGAGCTTGCCGAGGAGTTCTTCATCGCGTTCGCGCGTGACGCGGCCCTCACGCTGCACGTCCGCGAGCTTGCGGGCGCAAACTCCCACCACATCATCGAGGCGGCGTTCAAGGCGCTGGGGCGTGCCTTGCGCTTTGCGGCCGAGCTGGACCCGCGCGTCACGGGCGTGCCCTCCACGAAGGGAAGCCTGTGATGGGCGGCTGCGGCGCCGAGGCGCGCGTGGACGCTGCGAGCGTGGGGGAGGCGTCGTCGCGCTCGGACGCCGCGCCCATCGTCGTCATCGACTACCACAAGGGCAACCTCTCGAGCGTGCGGCGCGGCCTCATGCGCGCCGGCTGGGACAATGTCGTGGTCTCCGATGACCCGGCGGCCATCCGCGCTGCGGCCGGCCTCGTGCTTCCCGGCGTGGGGGCGTTCTATGACGCCATCACGTTCATGCGGGGCAGCGGCCAGGCGCAGGCCATCGTGGACGTGGTTCGGGCCGGCACGCCGATCCTGGGCATCTGCCTGGGTCTTCAGCTGCTGCTTGCCCGTGGCGACGAGGGCGTGCCGCAAGACGAGCCCGGCGCTCCCTGGGTGGCGGGCCTCGGCCTTCTTGCGGGCAGCTGCACGAGGCTCTCGTCGAATCGCCTCAAGGTGCCGCACGTGGGCTGGGACCAGATCCACGTGAGTGGCGAGGGCCGCTCCTGCCCGCTGCTCTCCGGCGTGCCCGAGGGCGCCAACGTCTACTACACGCACTCCTACGCCGCCGCAGACGACGTCGACCCCGGCCAGGTGGCGGCGCGCACGCACTACGTCCGCAGCTTTGCCGGCGTCATGTGGGAGGGCAACGTGTTCGGCTGCCAGTTCCACCCCGAGAAGAGCTCGGGCACGGGCCTTGCCATCCTGCGCAACTACGTGAACGTCGTGCGTGCCGCGAGCGCGCGCGGAAAGGACGTCTTCGCATGATTCTGTTCCCTGCCATCGACCTCATCGCCGGCAAGGTCGTCCGCCTGGAGCGTGGCGACCGCAGCCGCTGCAAGGTCTACTCGGACAATCCCGCCGCGGTGGCGCGCTACTTCGCCGAGCAGGGCGCCACGTGGGTGCACGTCGTGGACCTCTCGAGCGCCTTCGAGGAGGACGAGGCGGCTCGCGCCGCCAACGACGAGGCCATTCGTGCCATCTGCGAGGTGGATGGGCTCTCCGTGGACGTGGGTGGCGGCGTTCGCTCGCTCGCACGCATCGACGAGCTGCGCGACATGGGGGCCAAGCGCATCGCCCTGGGTACCGTGCTCGTGCGCGAGCCTGCGTTTGCCGAGGTCGTCGCCAAGGGGTTCGGCTCCTGCCTCGTGGCAGACGTTGCCGCCAAGGACGGCCAGGTCAAGGTGAACGGCTGGCGAGACGACGTCTCCCGCAGCCTCGACGACGTCGTGGGCCGCCTGCGCGGGCTGGGCTTTCGCCACCTCGTCTACACCGACATCGCGCGTGACGGCATGCAGACGGGCATCGACACGGACGCCTATCGCCACGTGGCCCAGGTCGCCGGCTTTCCCGTGGTGGCAAGCGGCGGCATCACGAGCCTCGACGACATCCGCGCGCTTGCCCAGGCCGGCGACGACGTCATCGAGGGGGCCATCACGGGCCGCGCCCTCTACGAGGGGAGCTTCTCGCTCGCCGACGCCCTTGCGGTGGCGAGGGGGGAGGCCTGATGCTCACGAAGCGCGTCATTCCCTGCCTGGACGTCAAGGACGGCCGCGTCGTCAAGGGCGTGAACTTCGTCGACCTGCGTGACGCCGGAGACCCGGTGGAGCTTGCGGCTGCCTATGACCGCGAGGGCGCCGACGAGGTGGTCTTCCTCGACATCACGGCCACGAGCGACGACCGCGCCACGACGGTGGGCATGGCCGCCCGCGCGGCCGGCGAGCTCGCGATTCCCTACACCGTGGGCGGGGGCTTCCGCGACCTGGCGGGCATGCGCCGCATGGTGGCGGCGGGTGCCGACAAGGTCTCGCTCAACTCCGCGGCCGTGAGGAACCCCGAGCTCATCAGTGCCGCGGCCCGGGCGTTTGGCAGCCAGGCCGTCGTCGTGGCCATCGACGCCAAGCGCGTGAGCGAGCCAGGCGCCCCCGGTGCCGACCGCTGGGAGGTCTTCACGGCCGGCGGCCGCAACGCCACCGGCCTCGACGCCGTCGCCTGGGCCGAGAAGGCCGCGCGCATGGGCGCGGGCGAGATCCTGCTCACGAGCATGGACCGCGACGGCACCAAGGAAGGCTTCGACCTGGCGCTCACGCGTGCCGTGGCGCGTGCCGTGCCCATCCCCGTCATCGCAAGCGGCGGCGTGGGCACGCTCGAGCACTTTGCGCAAGGCATCATCGAGGGCGAGGCCGACGCCGTGCTCGCCGCGAGCGTGTTCCACTTTGGCACGTTCACGATCCGCCAGGTCAAGGAGTACATGGCGAGCCAGGGCATTCCCGTTCGCCTCGACTTTTAGCTCGGCCCAGGGAGGCATACATGGACCTCAAGTTCGACGACCGCGGGCTCATCCCCGCCGTCGTGCAGCAGTACGACACCGGCGAGGTGCTCATGGTGGCGTGGATGAGCGCGGAGTCCTTCCGCCTCACGTGCGAGACCGGCACGACGTGGTTCTGGAGCCGCAGCAGGCAAGAGCTCTGGAACAAGGGCGCCACCAGCGGGAACATGCAGCGCGTCATCTCGATCGACGCCGACTGCGACGCCGACACGCTGCTCGTGCGCGTGGACTCGCCGGGGCCGGCGTGCCACACGGGCGCCCGCAGCTGCTTCTTCAACCGCATCTACGATGCGCCGCAAGGCGCCGAGGAGGACTAGACATGGGAGTGCGCACCGCCAACGTGCAGCCCGGAAACATCGGCGAGACGCTCGAGAGCCTGGCCGCCACGATCCACGGCCGTCGCGACGCCTCGCCCGAGGAGAGCTACACGGCCCGCCTGCTCACCGACGTGGAGGACGAGCTGCTCAAGAAGCTCGCCGAGGAGAGCAGTGAGGTCATCATGGCTGCTAAGGACAATGACCACGACCACATCCGCTACGAGGCGGGAGACCTCCTCTACCACCTGCTCGTAACGCTCGAGCGCTACGGTGTCACCCTCGACGAGCTCGCCGGCGAGCTCAACGCCCGCATGAAGTGACGCCCGCATGCCATTGGGGACGGGTTCCTCTGGCATGCCATTGGGGACGGGTTCCTCTGGCACGTGACAAAGGAACCCGTCCCCTTTGTCACGCGAGTGGGAGCGTCTGCCAGTCGCCGTCGGAGCGCGGGACGTCGATGCTCGCGTAGCCGGCGGCTGCCGCGTAGCGGTAGGCATCTCGGATGGCGTGGGCCACGTCGGCCGCGCGATGCGCGTCGCTGCCCACGGTGATGGGCACGCCAGCCCGGGCAAAGCGCCTCAGCAGTCCCGCGCTGGGATAGAACGCGCCCGTGGACTTGCGAAGGCCCGCCGTGGACACCTCGACATGGCGGCCCGTCTCGCGGGCGCACTCGGCCATGCGGCCCCACAACGGCGCCAGGTCGATGGCAGGCGTCCACCCGTCGTTGGCGAAGCGCGCCGGCAGGTCGGGGTGCGCCATGGACGAGAAGGCAAGCGGGCTCTCGCACGCCGCGCACCAGGCGTCCACGTAGCGCCGCCACACCTCGTTCGCACCGAGCTCTTCCCACACGTGCATGTCGTCCGAGAAGTCGATCCATCCCGCGCCGCTGCCGGCCTGCCCGGCGAGCGCCACGTCTGCCGTTCCGGGCGTGCCCGTGGCCCCCGCGGCAACGTCTCCCGCGTCCCCGATCCAGTGGACGCTGCCGAGCGTGAACGCCGCGCCCGCGCTCCACGCGCGCACGTTGTCCTCGCACCCCGGGTACCAGTCGCACTCAAAGCCGTAGACAAGCTCGAGCTCCGGCGCCACCTCGGCGGCAAGCTCGCACGCCCGCAGATACGCCGCGCGGTGCTCGGCGAGGCGCGCATGCGGCACCTGCGCGTCCGCCTCGGCCTCGATGCTCGCGGGTAGCGTGAGGTGGTCCGTGCACGCGAGCACGCGCACGCCCGCGGCGGCCGCGGCCCGCACGTTCTCCTCGAACGTTGACGTGCCGTCCGAGAACGACGTGTGCGTGTGGCAGTCGACGATTGCGGTGGGCATGGGGCCTCCCTTGCGAAGCGTGCAGTGAAACCATGGAAACAGGCGAGCCCAGCCCATGCGCGGGCCCGTCGCCCCTACACTCATAGGTTAGTCAAAAAGCACCTGGGGGTACTACCGTGGCACTGAACCAAGAAGAGCTTGAGGACCAGCCCGTCCTCACCGAAGAGGACGCCGCTGTCGAGAAGAAGGCCGAGAAGTCCTCGAACATCGTGAGCATCCTCGTCATCATCGGACGCATCACGGGCTTCTTCCGCACCTCCGTGCAGGCGTGGGCCATCGGCGCCCTTGGCCTGGCGAGCGCCTACACCGTCGCCAATAACCTGCCCAACCTGCTGTACGAGCTCGTCATGGGAGGCATGCTCATCACGTCGTTCCTCCCGGTGTACATGTCGGTCAAGAGCAAGCGCGGCAAGCAGGCCGCCGCGGACTACGCCTCGAACCTCACGTCCATCGTCGTGCTCGTCATGCTCGTCGTCCTCGTGCTCAGCCTTGTCTTTGCCGCGCCCATCGTCTGGACGCAGTCGGCGGGCGCCACGGAGGGCTTCGACTCCGAGCTCGCCATCTACTTCTTCCGCTGGTTTGCCATCGAGGTCGTGCTCTACGCGCTCTCCTCGCTCATCTCGGGCGTGCTCAACGCCGAGAGGGACTACTTCGCCAGCAACGTCGCCCCCATCCTCAACAACGTCATCACCATCGCGGGATTTCTCATCTACGGCTTCCTCGTGAACGACCTGGGGCTTCCCATGGGGCGCGCCATCGTGGTGCTTGCCATCGCCAACCCGCTTGGCGTGGCCGTCCAGGTGCTCGCCCAGGTGCCCGCGCTCATGCGCCACGGCGTCACGCTGCGCCCCCACATCAACCTGCACGATCCCGCCCTGGGGGAGACCCTCAAGATCGGCCTGCCCACGCTCGTGCTCATGCTCATCTCCACGCCCACGGCCGCGGTCACGAGCAGCTGCGCCCTGTCCGTGACGCCGGCCGGCGCCTCGATCGCCTACTACGCCCGCGTCTGGTACGTGCTGCCCTTCTCGATCTTCGCCATCCCCATCTCGGTGACGATGTTCACGGAGCTCTCCAGCAGCTACATGGCCGGCAAGCTCGACACGTTCAAGGGCTACCTCGCCAGCGGCATCCGCAAGATCGTCTTCACGCTCATCCCCATGACGCTGTATCTCATCGTGTTTGCCCCCTACCTCGTCGCGGTGTTCACTGCCGGCAGCTTCTCGAGCGAGGCCGCCCAGCAGACGGCCACCTATCTGCAGTGCCTGGCCCTCGCCCTGCCGTTCTACGGCCTGTCGAGCTACCTGCAGAAGGCCTGCTCGTCCATGATCAAGATGAACTTCTACATGGTCGCCACCATCGTGGCCACCGTGCTGCAGATCGCCATGTGTGTGGGGCTCACCCCCATGTGGGGCCTGTACGTGGTGCCCATCTCGTCCACGTTCTTCTACGGCTCCGTCGTCATCGTGACGCTGCTCTACATCAGGCGCGAGCTTGGCAGCATCGGCATGAAGTCCATCGCCGCCACCGCGGTCAGGGCCTTCATGCTCGGCCTTCTGGGATCGCTCGTGGGAATCCTGATCCTCGTCGTGCTCAGGCGCGTCGTGGGCCCGTGCCAGGGGGTCCTTCTCGGCGCGCTATACTGCGTGGTCGGAGGCATCCCCTCCGTGATCGTCACGTTCGGCCTCGCCTACGCGCAGGGCATCTCCGAGGCGCCGTTCTTCGACGCCCTGTTCGGCCGCATCGCGCGCCGCCTCGGCATCCGCAGGGCCAAGTAGCCACCGACTCCGGGCCCCTTTTCGCGGCGCCCTTCCAACTCTCTAGGAGCATCACATGGACTTTCTCATGAAGAGGGACGACATCCAGCCCGTCATCCTGGGCGGCGACATGTCGACCTACTCGCTCGCCCGCGAGTTCTACGAGGCGTTTGGCGTCACGAGCGTCGTCATCGGCATGGACGCCATCTCCGTCATCAAGAAGTCGCGCTTCGTGCGCATGCACATCGTCGAGAACAACGGGCAGGCCAGCGTCGAGGCCGCCATCTGCCAGATCGCCGGCCAGGCCGCGGGCAAGAAGGTGCTCGTCATCGCCAACACCGACGACCGCGTGGAGCTCATCGAGAACATCCAGGACCGCCTGCCCGCCAACGTCGTGTGCCCGCTGCCGCCGCACGACCTCATGAGCGAGGTGTCCGACAAGGTCCGCTTCCAGCAGCTCTGCGAGTCCTACGGGCTCGACGTGCCCCAGACGCAGATCGTCTCACTCGCGGGCAGCGACCCCATCGAGCCCACGAACATCCCGTTCCCGCTCATTGCCAAGCCCGCCGCGTCGTCCGAGTACAACCACTTCATCGCCCAGGGCTTCCAGAAGATCTACTTCATGCACGAGCAGGCCGAGCTCGACCGCCTGTGGGCGGCGCTTCGTGAGGCCGGCTTTGGCGGCGAGTTCCTCGTCCAGGAGCTCATCGAGGGCGACGACACCTACATGGACAGCCTCACGATCTACATGAGCCGCGAGGGCAAGGCCACGATGCTGTCGGGCGCGCATGTGCTGCTCGAGGACCACGCCCCCACGCTGTTCGGAAACCCCGTCGCGATGATCACCAAGCCCATGCCCGACCTGTGGGAGAAGGCCGTGAGGCTGCTTCAGGGCATTGGCTGGTACGGCTTTGCCAACATCGACATCAAACGCGACCCCAAGACGGGCCGCAAGCTCTTCCTCGACCTCAACCCGCGCGTGGGCGCCAACTCGTTCTACTCGGCGGCCGCGGGCGTGAACCCCATGTACGTGCTCGTGCGCGACGTCATCGACGGCGACGGCTCTACGCAGCACCGCATCGACAAGAACGTGCTGTACCACCGCGTGCCCGTGAGCCTCGCGCGCCGCTACGTGCGCGACCCCGAGCTGCTTGCGCACTTCGACGCCGTCGTGGCGGCGGGCCAGGTGGCGAACCCCTCGCGCTGCAAGGCCGACACCGTTGGCTCTCGCTTCGCGGGCCTGCTCATGGAGAAGAACTTCATCCGCAAGTTCGCCAAGTTCTATCCCGAGCCCACCGACACCTCGTTCTAGGGGGGGGGAGGCCCACATGCCGAGCAAAGACGCCAACGGAGGGGCCCACGGGGGCCTCGAGTCGCTGAGGGTCTCGGGCCGGGCGGGGCTCGCTTCGCTTTTCGCCGCGCTCGTGCCCGTGCTGCTCATCTGCCTGCTCGCGACGCCCGTCTACCCGATGAGTCCCGACGAGAAGGTCCAGCAGCTCTACGCCAGCGGCAGGTTCCTGGGCGCCGGCCAGCAGCTGCTCATGCCCTACTCGCTCGTCACGATCAGCGCGCCGCTCTCCCTGCTCTATGCGCTGCTACCCGCGGTGCCGTGGTATGCGCTCACGCTTCTCGCACTCATCGTGGCGTCGTTTGCGGTGGCGTGGGACAAGGCGCTTCGCTCGAGGATGTCGGCCAGGCTGTGCGTCGTGACGCTTTCCGTGCTCGTGGTGCTCGAGGTCATCTCGACGCTGTACCTCACCTACACCATCGTGGCGTTTCTCGCCGTGGGTGCGGGCCTCATGCTCGTGCTTGGCCGCGCGGCGTTCGACGAGCCGGGCGGCGTTCACGCCACGGACGTCTCGGGCATGGCACTCGTGGTGGCCGGCTACTCGCTGCGCCCAGAGAGCGGCCTCGCTGCCATCGCCGTGTTCGCGCCGTTCGCCATCTGGGTGCTCGTGCGCAACCGCAACGCGGGCTCCATCGTGCGCGGCATCGTCGTCGTGGCGCTCGTGGGCGTCTGCGCGCTTGCCGGGCGCTTCGCCTATGACCACACGCCTGGCTGGGAGGGCTTCTCGGCCTATCTCGACGCCGGCCGCTCCGCGCTCGACTACCCCGACCTGCCCGCCGATGCGGTTCGCTCGGTGGAGCCGTCGCTTACCGACAACGACGTCGACGTCCTCTACAACTGGCTGTTTGCCGATGACGACGTCTTTGGCACCGAGTTCTTCGAGCGCCTGGGGCAGAGGGTGGACCACCTCGGCCTTACGAACCTCGCGAGCTCGCTGCGGGCGAAGACGACCTACCTCATGCTTGCCCTCGTGGCGCTCGTGGGCGCCTACGCGTGGGCCCTCGTCCGCGATCTCGACGCGGGCAGGGGAGCCCTGGCGGCCGGCATCGTCCTCATGCTGCTCATGAGCGCGGGCATGCTCGTGCTGCGCGCCCGCGTGCGTCTGCACGTGGTGATTCCGCTCGTGGTGATGGGCGTGTTCGCGCTCGTCTCGCTCGCGGCTGGCTCCGAGGAGCCCGCGGGAAGGCATGCCGCGGCGCGCCTACCGCGCGCGGGCGTCTGCCCGGTCTGGCTCTCGGCGGCCTGCGTGGTCCTTGCGCTTGCGGTGTGCGGCGGCTTCTGGCTCAAGGTGGCCCGCCCGCTCACGGCGCGCGCGGGCTCGCCCACGATCGAGGCGGCCCGTTCCTACGTGGACGAGAACCCCGACCAGCTCGTCGTGTTCGGCCGCTCGCAGACGCTCATGTTCGCCGGCTCGAACGCCCTGTCCTTCGAGAGCTGGGACTATCCGGACAACATGCTGCCCATCGGCGGCTGGGAGAACCACACCGCCGCGTGGAGAAGCTTCCTTGCTCGTTGGGACATCGAGGACAACGACGTGCTCCAGCAGCTCCCCGAGCGCTCCGACATGGTCGCGGTGCTCCAGCCCGAGAAGATGGAGCTCATCCGCACGTACCTCTCCGAGCGCAGCGGCCGCACCGTGCGCGCGGACGTCGTGCGCGACCTCGGCCCCGGCGCGGCAGACCCGAGCGTCGACGTCTACGTCTACCGCTTCTCCTACGAGTCCTAGGTGCCAGGGGGCCTGCCAAAGGGGACGGGTTCCGTTGGCATGCCAAAGGGGACGGGTTCCGTTGGCTGGCACGCATGGCGATAAAATCAGGGCCCCGACGGACATGCGCGCCGTCGGGGCCCTGTCGTTTTGCGTGCGTTGTGCTGGCCGCTCCCTGCTGGCCGCTCCCTGCGCTACCTGCCCAGAAGCTTGTGGGCCAGGCGCTTGGCCGCGTAGACGGCCGGGCGCACGGGCATCTCGAAGTAGCCCATGAGCTCCTCCACGTAGCCCTCGAAGCCCTGCTTGAACTCGAGAAGCCCTCGGCCGGGATCGTTGGGATCGTCGAAGACGCCGTTGATGCCGTAGAAGTTGTAGCGTGTGCAGCCGCGCTCGATGCACTCGCTCATGACGTGGTGTTGGATGGCCGTCGCGGCGTAGAACTTGGCGTAGGTGGCGTCGCTGCCGCTGAACAGGTAGACGCACTCGCGCGGGTGCCAGATGAACAGGGCGGCCGCGGCCGGGATGTGTGCGCCGACCTTCTCGTACTCGTGCGCCGTCTCCACGCGCTTGAGGGAGGCCTCGTGCTTCTTGCGGACGTCCGCAAGCTTGCGCTCGACCTTCTCGGGCGTGCGCGCGGTTGCGAGCGACGCCTCGAGCTTGGCGATGTCGGCGGCGAAGGCGTCGCGCTTCTTCTCCCAGATGGCGAGGTGCTCGGCCGTGTCGATGAACGCCACGTTGAACTCGGCGTTGTCGCCCATGGCGTCGAAGATCTCCTCGAAGTAGGAGACCGGCTTGTTCTCGAAGCCCTGCTTCTCGCAGCTGAGCTCGCAGATGTTGTGGAACAGCGTGAGCTCGTCTCGGCCGATGCGGCGCACCACGACGCCGTTGTCATGCGCGATGCGCACGTTTCGCTTCGTGTTCTTGGAGTAGGAGCCCATGAGCGCGTTCGCGTCGGCGAGGCCCGTGAGGTCCTTGAGGTAGCGCCAGCGCGGTACGGCCGTGTAGCCCACGGGGAAGCCCTCGTGGGTGAGGCCGCACGACGTGATGGACGCGATGCCCTCGTCGTCGGGGCCAAGCTCCACGCCGGCGGGGACGCCCGCGAGGTTGGCGCCCTCCACCTCGAGCGGCTCGCCGGCGGAGTTGCGCGTGCGGTAGGGCTTCTCGGGCGTCACGACGAGCTGCGCGGCGCCTGCGGCCTTGGCACGGCTCTTAAGCTGCGAGAACACGAACGAGGTGAGCTCGTGGTCGCGGAAGTCGACGAGCGGGCCGTCGTGGACCTCGGCAAACGCGCCCAGGCCGTGGCCGTGCACCTCGAACTGGGTGGCGGCGACGAGCTCGCCGTTCTCGTAGAAGCCCAGGTAGCTCACGGCCACGCCGTTCGCCTGGCGGACGCGTCCCATGCCGGAGGCCTGCTGGAAGTTGCCCTGGGGATGCGTGGCCGAGAAGGCGTCCATCTCCTCGGGCGTGATGTCTGAGCAGGTAAACGTGCGCGGGGCCTTGTCGGCGGCGCTCGTCTCGTTGTTCGTCATGGCTGTCCCATCGTGTCTGGCGCTTCGTGTCGTTTGCAACCGACAATCCTAGCGCGGGCGGGCCCGCGGGTGGTGGAGGGTGTGCGTAGAAGCCGATGCGGGTGGTACGATAGCCGGGCTAAACACACTGAAGAGAGGCGCTACCCATGCGAGTTGAAGAGGTACTGGCACAAGACGAGTGGAACGAGGACGCCGAGCGATTTGGTGCCCACCCGCTCCAGTGGTGGCAGTGGGGCGAGCTCAAGGCCAAGACCGGTCCCTGGAGCGCCCGTCGCCTCGTCTGCCGCGATGACGCCGGGCAGCTCGTGGGCGGGGCCCAGGTGCTGCTGCGCAAGATGCCGTTCCCGTTCAAGGCCATGGCCTACGCGCCGCGCGGCCCCTTCGCGGTGGACGGCCGCCTGCAGGACGTCGCGGACGCCATCGCCGCCTGGTGCAAGCAAAACACCAAGGCCGTGAGCCTCAAGGTGGACCCGGCCGTCACGGACTTCTCCTATGCCGAGGGCTGGAAGCCCAGCGAGGCCATCCTGCTCAACAAGACGGCGACGATCGACCTCGCCCCCTCCGAGGACGAGCTGCTCGCCGGCATCCCCAACAAGAAGTGCCGCCAGTACATCCGCAAGGCCAAGCGCGGCGGCGTCGTCGTGCGCCCGGGCAGGCGCGAGGACCTCGACGCCATTCTCGCGCTGTACCACAAGACGGCCGACGCGGACGGCTTCGCCCTGCATGACGACGAGTTCTATCGTGCGGCCTTCGACGAGCTCGAGGGCATCCAGCAGCTGTTCGTCGCCGAGGGCGACGAGGGCATCGAGGCGTTCCTGTGGAACGTGACGAGCCCCGCCGGTACCTGCTTCGAGCTGTGGGGCGCCGTGAGCGACGCGGGCAAGGTCTCGCGCGCCAACTACTACATGAAGTGGGTCGCGATCTGCGCCGCCAAGGAGGCGGGTGCTGCCACCTATGACCTCAACGGCCTGCTCAACGGCGGCATCAGCAACTTCAAGCTGCTGTTCGTCGAGGGCCCCACGCTGTGGACCCAGACGCATGACAAGCCCCTGAGCCCGCTGTACGGCCTCATGGACTGGGCGCTCGCGGCGCACCGTCGCCACAACGTCGAGGGCGCCGCCCAGGAGGACACGAGCCGCCAGTAGGGGGTGCCCATGAGAGACGAGCGCAGCGGCAACGACGCCGAGAGACTCGCCTCGGCGCTTGCCCAGACGTCGACGCGCGCCGAGGCCGACGCCCGGGCAAGCGCGGCACACGCCCCCACCGTGGCCGAGCAGGTGGCCGCCGCGCCCACGGACCCCGGCTGCTACCTGTGGAAGGACGCCGCCGGAAACGTCCTGTACGTGGGCAAGGCCAAGAACCTGCGAGCGCGGCTTCGCCAGTACGTGCAGCTCACGGACGAGCGCCCCATGGTGCCGCGCCTCATGGCCGCCACGGCCGGCTTCGACTACGTGGTCGTGGGCTCGGAGCACGAGGCGCTCGTGCTCGAGATCAACCTCATCCACCAGTACAAGCCGCCGTTCAACGTCGACCTCAAGGACGACAAGAGCTACCCCTACATCGCCATCACCAAAGACGACGTCTACCCCGCCATCAAGTACACGCGCGAGCGCCACAAGGCCGGCACGCGCTACTTTGGCCCCTACACCGACGCCCACGCCGCCCGCGCTACGATCGACGTGGTGCGCAAGGTCATGCCCATGTGCCTGGCCACCTGCGCCGAGTGGAAGCGCGTCCGCCGCCAGATAGAGGCCCATCCCGAGCAGGCAGACGTCGTGGCGCTCGCCCAGGCCGAGAACGGCCGCCCGTGCTTCGACTACCACGTGGGTCGCGGCCCCGGCGTGTGCGCCGGCTGCATCAGCCCCGAGGAGTACGCCGACAACGTCCGCGCCGTGGAGCACTTCCTGGCAGGGCATCGCGGCCAGTTCGTCTCCGAGCTCAAGGCCGAGATGGCCGAGGCCGCCGCCGAGCTGGACTTCGAGCGTGCCGGTCGCATCAAGCGCCGCCTGCAGGTCATCGACGGGCTCGACGACAAGCAGCGCGTCGTGCTCTCCGGCTCGCAGGACGTCGACGTGTTCGGCTTCTGGCGCGAGGAGACCATCGCCGGCGCCTGCGTGTTCGTCGTGCGCGAGGGCCGCGTGAGCCGTACCTGCGAGTTCGTGCTCGACAAGGGCCTCGACGTGGGCGAGGAGGAGCTCGTGAGCGGCTTCGTGAAGCGCTACTACGACGACACGAGCGACCTGCCGCTCGAGGTTGACGTGCCCCTCGAGCTCGCTGATGCCGAGACCATCGCCGGCTGGCTCTCCGCCCGCCGTGGCCGCAACGTGAGCGTGCACGTGCCCCAGCGTGGCCAGAAGGCCCACCTTGCCGAGATGAGCGTCAACAACGCCCGCCACTACCTCGCACGATACGAGCTGCGCACGGGCTACGAGGACAAGCGCACCAATGAGGCGCTGCTGCAGCTCGAGAGCGCCCTGGCCCTCGACGAGCCACCCATGCGCATCGAGTGCTTCGACATCTCGACGATTCACGGCAAGCACACCGTGGCGTCCATGGTCGTGTTCACCGGCGGCAAGCCCGACAAGGGCCAGTACCGCCGCTTCAAGATAAAGACCGAGCTCGACGAGGCAAACGACTTCGTGTCCATGAGCGAGGTGCTCGCACGCCGCTACGCGCCCGAGCGCATGGCCGACGAACGCTTTGGCGCACGTCCCGACCTGCTCATCCTCGACGGCGGAAAGCCGCAGCTCACGGCCGCCATGGAGCAGCTTGGCGAGCTGGGTCTCGACATCCCCATGGCGGGTCTTGCCAAGTCCGACGAGGAGCTGTTCGTGCCCTGGGACGACATGCCCGTGGTGCTGCCGAGCGGCTCGGCCTCGCTCTACCTCGTGAAGCGCGTCCGAGACGAGGCGCACCGCTTCGCCATCACGTTCCACCGCGAGCTGCGCGGTAAGGCCATGACTGTCTCGATCCTGGACGAGATTCCCGGGGTGGGGGAGAAGCGCAAGCGCGCCCTGCGCCGTGCGTTTGGCAGCATGAAGCGGCTGCGCGAGGCCACCGAGGCCCAGATCGCCGCCGTCCCCGGCGTCCCCGCCGAGGTTGCGCACGAGGTCTACGAGACCCTGCGCGCCTGGGATGAGGAACTCGACGAGGGTCGCGACCGTGCCCTGGGCGAGGACGTGGCCGAGTAGCGAGCCATCTACCGGGCAATGCCCGTCCCTTGTGGTCACAAATGACGTTTGGGAACGAGCCTATACGCCTGCTCCTTGCATGCGCGGGGATGACCACATCGTTTAGCAGGCATTATCCAAATTGGTCATTTCGGTGCCGACATAATGAGGCCCCAAGGTCGTTCCCAAACGCAATTCGTGACCATTCGTTTGGGCATGCGCCCGCTAGGTCGCGTGCGACGCATGCACCCTACGACCACTCGCCCCGTCAAATCGACCGTTCATGCGTGAACATGCGCAACTTTGCACGTTTCTGCGCGCACATGCGCAAAGACGTGCAATAGTACGCAATGTAACGCAAGGATACCGTCGCTACGGGGGCAGCCATGCTCGCAGAACAACGCCGCCAGATCATGCTCGAGCTCGTGGGGCGCAATGACACCGTGTCCGTCTCCGAGCTCGCGGAGCGCTTCGACACGTCGGAGTCCACGATCCGCCGCGACCTCGACCGCCTTGAGGCGGCGGGCCTGCTCGTGAAGGTCCATGGTGGCGCGTCGAGCGTCGACGCGGCGCTCAAGCCCTCGCCGTTCGTGGCAAGCGAGCCCACGATGGCCGAGAAGCGCAGCCTCAACGCCGCCGAGAAGCACGCCATCGCCGCCTACGCCGCCGACCTCATCGAGCCCGATGACTTCGTCTACCTCGACGCCGGCTCCACCACGCAGCTCATGGTCGAGCTGCTCCCCGAGCCGGCCCTGCGCGCCACCTTCGTCACGAACTCGGTCTCGAACGCCCTGGCGCTGGCCGCGCGCGGCGTCCACGCCATCGTCGTCGGCGGCGACCTCAAGGCCGGCACCGAGGCAATCGTGGGCCCCGGCGCCATCGACGCGCTGTCCCGCTACAACTTCTCCAAGGGATTCCTGGGCACGAACGGCGCCACCCGTGAGCAGGGCTTCACCACGCCAGACGCGGGCGAGGCCATGGTCAAGATGCTCGCGGCGCAGCACAGCGCCTGCCGCTACGTCCTGGCAGACGCCAGCAAGCTCGGCGTCGTGACGCCCGTGACGTTCTCGTCCTTCGACGCTGCCACGCTCGTCACCTGCGGCAGCGTCGACGCCAGCTACAGCACGCTTTCCAACGTCGTGGAGGTAACCGCATGATCTGCACCGTCACGTTCAACCCCTCGCTCGACTACATCGTCCGCGTGGACGACATGCGCCTGGGCGTCATCAACCGCACCACCTACGAGCAGGTGCTGCCCGGCGGTAAGGGCATCAACGTCTCCATCGTGCTCGGCAACCTCGGTCACGAGAGCCGAGCGCTGGGCTTTCTCGCCGGCTTCACGGGCGCAGAGATCGCGCGCCGCGTGCGCGAGGCGGGCGTGAGCGCGGACTTCATCGAGGTCGCGGAGGGCATGAGCCGCATCAATGCCAAGATCAAGAGCAACGAGGAGACCGAGCTCAACGGCCAGGGCCCGCTCATCACCGAGGCCGACATCGAGCAGCTCTACGCCAGGCTCGACGTCCTGTCCCAGGACGACACGCTCGTCATCTCGGGCTCGGTGCCCTCGACGCTGCCCAGCGACATGTACGAGCGCATCATGGAGCGCCTCGACGGCCGCGGCGTCCGTATCGTGGTCGACGCAGAGCGCGAGCTGCTCACGCGCGTGTTGCCCTGCCGCCCCTTCCTCGTGAAGCCCAACAACATCGAGCTGGGCGACATCTACGGCGTCAAGCTCGAGACCCGCGCCGACGTCATCCCCTACGCCAGGCGCATGCAGCGGGCGGGCGCGCGCAACGTGCTCGTCTCGATGGCGGGCGAGGGCGGCGTGCTCGTGGCCGAGAGCGGCGAGGTCTTCGACAGCCCCGCCGCCAAGGGAACGGTCGTGAACTCCGTGGGCGCCGGCGACTCCTCGGTGGCGGGCTTCCTCGCCGGCCTTGCCGAGACCGGCTCCTACGAGACGGCCTTCCGCATGGCACTCGCGGCCGGCTCTGCCAGCGCCTTCTCCGACCACCTGGCCACCCGCCCCGAGGTCGAGGAGCTCATGGCCCGCTAGACCTGCAAAAGGGACAGCCCCTTTTGCAGGTGCCATCCCGCACGCCAAGACGGCCGCCGTCACGGCGCCGGGCCTGGCCGCGATGACGCTGCCCGCCGGCGTCGACTACGACGCGCCCGACGGCCGGCCCACGACGCTCATGTTCCTCATCGCCGCCCCCGACACCAAGGCCGACGTCCTTCCCAGTTGCATCATCGGCTCGGCCATCGCCGGCGGCCTTTCCGCGGCGTTCGGCTGCGCGAGCCCCGCGCCCCACGGCGGCGCCTGGGTCACGGCCGTCATCGGCAGCCCGGCGATGTGGATCGTGGCCTGCCTCGTGGGCTCGGTCGTGGGCTGCCTGATCCTGTCCCTGTGGAAGAAGCCGCTTCCCGCGAGCGAGTCTGGGCTCGAGAAGTAGGGAGGCGCGCATAGGTGCTCGCTTGGGCGGCCGGTCATCCCCTGGGTGGCCGGCCGCCCTTGTGCTTCCCGTGGAGGGCAACCGCCTGCGGATACGACATGCCCATATTCTGCAACCCCCCCTTACCTTAATTTGACCCCGGATAAACAATGCATCCATCTGAAGGTTTATTCAGCATGCCTATGGCATGGGGAAGAGGAGGGCCTATGAAGATGAGAAGGGCTTGGGCAGGCGTCGCCGCCGTGGCGGCTGCCGCGCTCGTCGGCGCCCTGGGCGCCGTGCCGGTCTCGGCGTATGCCGAGACGGTGACCGTTAAGACGGCTGATGAGCTCGCCACCGCCATTAATGCTGGCAACGACGTTGTTCTTGGTGACAACATCACCGCGAGCGTCACGGTTCCCGCCGACAAGACGGTCACGATCGACCTCGGCGGACATACGCTGACCAACGAGGCTGGCAAGCACACCATCACCAACAACGGCACCCTGACCATCACCGGTGCCGGCACGGTCGACAACGTGAGCCACGCCCACGCGGCCGTCTATAACCAGGCTGGCGCTACGGCGACCCTCGGCGCTGCGAACTATACGCGCAGCAAGGAGGCCGGCACGTCCCCCGACGAGCCCAACGGCAACAGCTACTACAACGTTGTGAACCAGGGCACCATGACCATCGATTCCGGCGCGGTCGTGAAGCAGGACGGCCACTTCTCGAGCCTCGTTGAGAACGGCTGGTACAACGGCAACCAGAACACCACCAAGGCCCCCAGTAAGCTCACCATCAATGGCGGCAGCTTCAGCGGTGGCATCAACACCATCAAGAACGATGACTGGGGCGAGCTCACCATCAACGACGGCGAGTTCAGCAACAACACCGGCTCCACGCTGATGAATTGGAACGTGGCCGAGGTCAACGGCGGCACCTTCTCCATCACCCAGGACGGCGCCCGCATCTTCTCGAACGGCTACGGCGACGACACGATGGACAAGGGCGAGCTCGTCATCAACGACGGCAACTTCATCGCTGCGAACGATGGCGCCGGCGACCTTTTCACCTCGGGCAAGGGCAGCGTCACTGGTGGCACCGTCGCGATTTCTGGCGGTACGTTCCAGGGCAAGCTCGATGGCATTGAGACCAATGGCATCGACGTCTCCGTCTCTGGCGGCGCCTACACCGACGTCAACGTGACCAGGTACGTCGACGCCGACTCCGCCACCACCAGCTCTCTGGACATGTTCGTCGTTGGCTCTGCTGATGGCGTCGTGGATGGCTCCGTGGCTGCCGTCGAGGTCAATGGCAAGAAGGTCTACTTCGACTCCGTCGAGGCTGCCGAGAACTTCGCCAAGGAGAACGGTGCCGACGGCGAGGTCCTGCCCGTCGAGCGCACCAAGTACATCGTGACCTACGTCGCCAACGGCAAGACCGTCAAGACGCAGACCGTCAAGCCCGGCGACGCCCTGGGCACGCTGCCCGAGGCCGGCGAGTACGAGGGCTACACGTTCGACGGCTGGTACGTCGACGTCACCGAGGGTGCCGACGGCTCCGCTGATGGCACCAAGATCGACGAGACCTACAAGCCCACCGGCGACGTGACCGTCACGGCCATGTGGACCGAGAACGAGCCGTCCACGCCGAGCACCCCGTCCACGCCCGCCGCTGGCTCCACCGACGCTCAGCCGGTCGAGGCCCCCAAGAAGGCCCTGCCGCAGACGGGTGACACCACGAACGCCGCGCTCCCCGTCGCGATCGCCATCGCTGGTTTCGTGGTCATCGCCGCGGCCGTCGCGCTGCGCAAGCGCCACAACTAGCGCGCGTCTCGCACATACGCACTGCTAGGGAGGCGTCCTTCGGGGCGCCTCCCTTTTTCATGCCAAAGGGGACGGGTTCCTCTGGCATGCCCGTCCCGCGTTGCCAGAGGAACCCGTCCCCTTTGGCTTGCCTGTGCCCGTCCCACGTTGCCAGAGGAACCCGTCCCCTTTGGCTTGCCTGACCCCTGTATACTCGAATGCAGAAAGCCACGGCGGAGGGGGAGCGCACACATGGACGAGGACATCAGCACTGCCGAGGCCCGCACGGCCGAGACCCGCGCGCGCGTGGCCCATGCCGCCGAGGTGAGCGAGAGCGCCGAGCGCGTTGCGGACCTCGCGGGCTCGCGCATGCGCACGGCCGAGCAGGCCGCCCGCGTGCCCGACGTCGTGGTCATCACGGGCATGTCGGGATCGGGCCGCACCCAGGCCCTCCACGTGTTCGAGGACATGGGCTACTTCTGCATCGACAACCTGCCGCCTCGCCTCATCCTGCAGCTCGCCCAGCTCGTGGGCATCAACACCGGCGTGGGCCGCCACCTTGCCGTCACGTGCGACCTGCGCTCCCAGGGCCTGTTCGACGAGATCGCCGACTCCCTCAAGGCCCTGCGCGAGCACGAGCTGTCCTGCAAGGTGCTCTTTCTCGACACCTCCGACGAGATCCTCATGCGCCGCTACGACGAGAACCGCCGCCGCCACCCGCTGGCCCAGCCCGGCGAGTCGCTCGCCTCGACCATTGCCCGCGAGCGCGCCCAGCTCGCCGCCGTGCGAGACGCGTCGGACCTCGTCATCGACACGAGCCACCTCAAGGTGCGCGAGCTGCGCCGACGCCTGCGCCGCGCGTTCTCCGAGCTCACGGACCAGCAGCTCATGGAGGTCTCCGTCTTCTCGTTCGGCTTCAAGCACGGCATGCCCGTCGAGGCCGACCTCATGATCGACGTCCGCTTCCTGCCCAACCCCTTCTACGACCCCAAGATGCGCACGCTCACCGGCAACGACAAGCTCGTGAGCGACTTCGTGCTGCAAAACCCCACCACCGAGAAGTTCCTCGACGCCTGGTGGAGCCTGCTCGACGTCGCCATGCCGGGCTACGTGGCCGAGGGCAAGAGCCACCTGTCCATCGCCGTGGGCTGCACGGGCGGCCAGCACAGAAGCGTCGCCATCGCCAACGCCACGGCGGCCTATCTCGAGAAGAGCGGCTACCACGTGAGCCTCTCGCACCGAGACCTCGCGCTCGCCAACGTGAGGACGAGCTAGCATGTCGTTCACCGCAGAGGTAAAGGACGAGCTCTCGCGCGTCGAGGGCCGCTGCGACGCATGCGACGTCGCCGCGCTCGCCGCGCTCGTGCGCGTGTGCGGCGCCCTGTCGTTCCACGGATCGGGGGCCTACTCCATCCGCGTCTCCACCGAGACGGGAGCCGTGGCCCGCACGGTCATCCGCCTTGCCCACAAGGTGTTCGACCTGGACACCTCGCTCACGGTGCGCCGCTCCAACCTGCACAAGACGCGCAACTACCTCATCGAGATTCCCGAGCAGAAGGGCCTCGAGCAGGCGCTCATCAAGATGGGCGTGCTCGTGCTGGGGCGGGGATACTCCACGGGCATCGCGGCGCGCGTCGTGGCGCGCCCGTGCTGCCGCGCCGCCTACCTGCGCGGGGCCTTCATGGCCGGCGGTTTCATCGCCGACCCCCGCGGCGACTTCCACCTGGAGATCGCCGTCACCGGTGACGAGTTCGCCGACGACCTCGTTGAGCTTCTCGACGACGAGAACATCACGGCCCGCGTGAACCGCCGCCGTGGCTCCTACGCCATCTACCTCAAGAGCTTTGACGACATCGCGCGCTTTCTGTCCGTCATTGGCGCGAGGAGGACGGCGCATGCCGTCGAGAACGTGCGCGTCATGAAGTCGGTCAAGAACGACGTCAACCGCCGCGTGAACGCCGAGCTCGCCAACCAGGCGCGCTCTACGGGCGCCGCGGCAGACCAGCTCGCCCTCATCGACGCCGTGGAGCGAGAGGTGGGCCTCGAGAGCCTGCCGCCGGCGCTCGCCGCCTTCTGCGAGGCCCGTCGGGCGCACCCCGACCTGTCGCTTCGCGACCTGGGTGCCTCGATGCGTCCGCCCATGTCGAAGTCTGCCCTCTACCACCGCGTGCTTCGCCTCGAGCAGCTCCTCAAGCAGAAGAAGTAGCGCCGCCGGCCCCTTTGGGCCGTGGACCGCGCACATAGCCTCCACACATTACGCGTCGCCCCGACACAGGCGTCTGAGCAGCGAACGGTGTGGCCGTGCGCTTCCACACATGCCGAACCTGACCATGGTTCAGTGGACAACTAGCAGGTAGATGGCGCTTTTCCCAAAACCAATGCACGCTCGTACGTATATCCGACCGCGAAAAGCGGTACGATACCCGATGGTGTTTCCAACTTAGGTCCGCTCGGCGCAAGGGGCGCCCGAAGGGCCTTCGAAAGGAGAAAGCATGGCAGTTAAGGTTGCTATCAACGGCTTTGGCCGCATTGGTCGTCTGGCTTTCCGTCAGATGTTCGGCCACGAGGGCTCCGAGATCGTCGCCATCAACGACCTCACCTCCCCTGAGATGCTCGCCTACCTTCTGAAGTACGACTCCACGCAGGGCAACTACGCCCGCGACCACAAGGTCGAGTCCACCGAGGATTCCATCATCGTCGATGGCAAGGAGATCAAGATCTACAAGGAGGCCGACGCCAACAACCTGCCGTGGGGCGACCTCGACGTCGACGTCGTGCTCGAGTGCACCGGCTTCTACACCTCCAAGGCCAAGGCCCAGGCTCACATCAACGCCGGTGCCAAGAAGGTCGTCATCTCCGCTCCTGCCGGCAATGACCTCCCGACCATCGTCTACAACGTGAACCACGAGCAGCTCACCGCTGATGACAACATCATCTCCGCTGCCTCTTGCACCACGAACTGCCTCGCCCCGATGGCCAAGGGCCTGAACGACTTCGCCCCCATCGTCTCCGGCATCATGACCACCATCCACGCCTTCACCGGCGACCAGATGCCGCTCGACGGCCCGCAGCGTAAGGGCAACTTCCGTCGCTCCCGCGCCTGCTCCGAGAACATCGTCCCGAACTCCACGGGCGCTGCCAAGGCCATCGGCCTCGTTCTCCCCGAGCTCAACGGCAAGCTGATCGGTGCCGCCCAGCGCGTCCCGACGCCCACCGGCTCCCTCACCAACCTCTACGCCGTCGTTGACAAGAAGGTCACCGTCGACGAGGTCAACGCTGCCATGAAGGCCTACGCCGAGACCATCCCCGAGACCTTCGCCTACAACGAGGACCAGATCGTCTCCCGCGACATCGTCGGCGAGACCCACGGCTCCATCTTCGACGCCACGCAGACCATGTGCTCTGACCTCGGCAACGGCCAGACGCTCGTGCAGGTCACCTCTTGGTACGACAACGAGAACTCCTACACCTCCCAGATGGTCCGCACCATCAAGTACTTCGAGAAGTTCGTCGCCTAAGTGACGCTTCCCTAGGTAGCTTTGGGGCGCGGTTGCAGCTTTCGGGCCGCGGCCGCGCCCTTTTTGTTTCCGTCGCAACTCCAAAGGAGTGAACATGGCTTTTACCAAGAAGACCGTGCGCGATGCCGACGTCGACGGCAAGCGCGTCCTCATGCGCGTTGACTTCAACGTGCCCCTGAAGGACGGCGTCGTCACGGACGACACCCGCGTCCGCGCCGCCATCCCCACCATCGAGTACCTCAAGGAGCACAACGCCAAGATCATCCTGATGAGCCACCTCGGCCGTCCGGACGGCACCGGCTTCCAGCCCGAGCTCTCCCTGCGCCCCGCTGCCGAGAAGCTCGCCGAGCTCACCGGCTTTGACGTGAAGTTCGTCGAGGACACCTATGGCGAGAAGGCCACTGAGGCCGTCGCCGCCCTCGAGCCGGGCGACATCCTCGTTCTCGAGAACGTTCGCTTCGACAAGCGCGAGAAGAAGAACGACCCCGAGATCGCCAAGAAGCTCGCCTCCTACGGCGACATCTTCGTGCTCGACGCCTTCGGCACCGCGCACCGCGCCCAGGGCTCCGTCGTGGGTCCGGCCGCCTACCTGCCCGCCTACGCCGGCTTCCTGCTCGAGAAGGAGGTCGACACCCTCACCAGCATCTTCGCTGAGCCCGAGCGTCCGTTCGTCGCCATCGTCGGCGGCTCCAAGGTCTCGTCCAAGATCGGCGTGCTCGACCACCTCATCGACTCCGCCGACACGCTGATCATCGGCGGCGGCATGGCCTACACCTTCTTCCTCGCCAAGGGCATGAGCGTTGGCCAGTCCCTCAAGGAGGAGGACTGGGTCGAGCGCGCCGGCGAGATGCTCAAGAAGGCCGAGGACAAGGGCGTCAAGATCCTGCTGCCCGTCGACAACCGCGTTGCCGACCACTTCGGCGAGGACGCCGTGCCCGAGGTCGTTGCCTCCGACGCCATCCCCGACGACCGTGAGGGCATGGACATCGGTCCCAAGACCGAGGAGCTCTACGCCGAGGCCATCAAGGGCGCCAAGACCGTCTTCTGGAACGGCCCCATGGGCGTCTTCGAGTTCGACAACTTCGCGCACGGCACCGAGGCCGTCTGCCGCGCCGTCGCGGACTCTGACTGCACGTCGATCATCGGTGGCGGCGACTCCGTCGCGGCCGTCAACAAGTTCGGCCTGGCCGACAAGATGAGCTGGATCTCCACCGGTGGCGGCGCTTCCATGGAGCTCGTCGAGGGCAAGGCCCTTCCCGGAGTGGAGGCGCTTCTCGATGCCTAATCGCACCCTTCTCATCGCTGGTAACTGGAAGATGAACAACGACGTCCACGCGGCGGCCAAGCTGGCCGACGAGCTGGCCCAGGCCCTGCCCGAGGTCCCCGCTGGCGTCGAGGTCCTCGTCTGCCCGCCCACCATCGACATCACCACGGTCCACGACCGCATCTCCGCCGCCCCCATCGCGCTGGGCGCGCAGAACGTCTACTGGGAGGCCAAGGGCGCCTACACCGGCGAGTCCTCCTGCGACATGCTCAAGAGCGCCGGCTGCACCTACTGCATCATCGGCCACTCCGAGCGTCGTGACTACTTCCACGAGACCGACGAGGACGAGAACAAGAAGGCCAAGGCCCTCGTGGCCGCCGGCATCGTCCCGGTCTTCTGCTGCGGCGAGCCCGAGGAGGTCCGCGAGGCGGGCACCTACGTCAAGCACGTGACCGACCAGGTCAAGGCTGGCCTTGCCGGTCTTAAGATCGAGGACGCCAAGCAGCTCGTCGTCGCCTACGAGCCTATCTGGGCCATCGGCACCGGCAAGACCGCCACGGCCGACGACGCCCAGGAGGTCTGCGGCGCCATCCGCGAGACCCTGAAGGAGCTCTTCGGCGCTGAGCTGGCCGACGGCATCCGCGTGCTGTACGGCGGCTCCGCCAAGCCCGGCAACATCGCCGAGCTCGTCGCCAAGCCCGACGTGGACGGCGCCCTCGTGGGCGGCGCCTCGCTCAAGGCCGAGGACTTCTCTTCTATGGTTGTCAAGGCTGGGGAGTAACACACAATGTCTTCTGTTCGTACCCCCGCGCTCCTCGTCATCATGGACGGCTGTGGCCTGGCCCCGGCCGGTCCCGAGAACGCGGTCTCCTTGGCCAAGCGCCCGTTCATCGACTCGCTCAACGAGAAGTACCCGCACACCACGCTGGGTGCCTCGGGCGAGGACGTGGGCCTGCCTGACGGCCAGATGGGCAACTCCGAGGTGGGCCACCTCAACATCGGCGCCGGCCGCATCGTGTTCCAGTCGCTGTCGCTGGTGAACAACGCCATCAAGGACGGCTCGTTCAAGAGCAACGACGCCATCGTGGCCGCCATGGACAAGGTCAAGGCCAACGGCTCCACGCTGCACGTCATGGGTCTCATCTCCAACGGTGGCGTCCACTCCGAGATGGGCCACGCCGAGGCGCTGCTCGAGATGGCCGGCGAGCGCGGCCTGTCCCGCGTGCGCGTCGACGCCTTCACCGACGGCCGCGACGTCCCCACGCAGTCTGGCGCGGGCTTCATGCATGACCTCCAGGCCTTCTGCGAGAAGGTCTCCGAGAAGTACGGCAACGACACCGCTATCGCGACGGTCGCCGGCCGCTACTACGGCATGGACCGCGATAACCGCTGGGACCGCGAGCAGCTCGCCTATGACGCCATCGTCTCCGGCAAGGGCGTCTCCGCCACGTCTGCCGAGCAGGGCCTTCGCGACTACTACGCCGAGGACCCGCGCGGCGACGAGTTCGTTAAGCCCTTCGTGCTCGATCCCACGGGCGTCAACGACGGCGACGCGGTCATCTTCTTCAACTTCCGTCCCGACCGCGCCCGCGAGATGACGCGCGCCATGACGCAGGACGGCTTCGATGGCTTCGAGCGCTCCAAGACGCCCGAGCTCGCCGACTTCGTCACCATGACCGAGTATGACGACTCGTTCGACGTCCACGTTGCCTTCCCCAAGACCGTGCCCGCCCACGTGCTGGCCGACGTCCTGGCAGACAACGGCCTCAAGCAGCTCCACACCGCCGAGACCGAGAAGTACGCGCACGTCACGTTCTTCCTCAACGGTGGCGTCGAGGAGCCCAAGGAGGGCGAGACCCGCGTCCTCGTCCCGTCGCCCAAGGTCGCCACGTACGACCTCAAGCCTGAGATGAGCGAGCCCGAGGTCACCGAGAAGCTCGTCGAGGCCATCAACTCCGATGCCGCCGACTTCTACGTGGTCAACTACGCCAACTGCGACATGGTGGGCCACACCGGCGTCGTCGAGGCTGCGGTCAAGGCGTGCGAGGCCGTCGACGATGGCCTGTCCAAGGTCATCCCGGCGATTCTTGCCAAGGGCGGCTTTGCCCTCATCACCGCCGACCACGGCAACGCGGACCACATGTACGACGTCGTGGACGGCAAGGAGAAGCCCTTCACCGCCCACACGACGAACCGCGTGCCGCTCATCGTCGTTGACGACAAGCCCGTCGAGCTTGCCGGCATCGAGGACGGCCGTCTGTCCGACATCGCCCCCACCATCCTCGCGATGATGGGCGTCGATCGTCCCGCCGAGATGACGGGCCGCGTGCTCGTCAAGTAGCGAGCGCCATCGCGCATCTTTGCGCCATAGCTTCGCCAGGGGCCGACTCCCACACCCGGGAGCCGGCCCCTTTTTGGTGACACTTGGGGACGAACCTGCCATTGGGGACGGGTTCCTTTGGCATGAAACCTGACGCGAATCCAACGGAAATCTAACAATCTAGCTGCTGTTATTGCACCTGAGCCATCGTTTGGGATGTTCACCGCAATTACGGTCTGCATTCCCGCCTCGCTGGGTATACGCCACTCACAAGTTCGTAGGGGAGGAGGGGCGCATGCCAAGGGGACCAAGGAAGCAATCGGAGCAAGGGTATTACCATGTCATGCTTCGTGGCGCGGGCAGGCAAATCTTGTTTGAGGAGGACAGAGACAGGCACGAGTTTCTCGGCCATTTGACCGATGCCATGCCGGTCTTTTGCATCGAACTCATAGCGTGGTGCCTTATGGACAACCACGTTCATCTACTGGTGTGCGATCCCAAGAATCAGCTCGCTTCGTTCATGCATGCAGTGTCAACGCGCTATGCCATGTATTACAACGCCAAGTCTGGTCATGTTGGACCCGTGTTCCAGGGACGATTCAAGAGCAAGCCCATCGATACGGACGAATACCTTCTCCAGGCCGTTCGTTATATACACGACAACCCTCTTGAACTGGGCCTTACGCGTGAAGCGTACCGTTGGAGCAGCTACCGGGAGTATGCTAACGAGCCTCGAACCGTTGAAACCGAGCCCGTTCTCGCGCTCATAGGTGGCAAATCCTCATTTGCCTCATTCAGTTCATGTGGTCGAGAAGATTCCTATACCCCCTACGAGCCTGGAAGGCTGCCCGAGACCGAGGCCATGAGGGCGATTCGCCGTGTGCTTTCGGAGCGGGGGCTGGCTCCAAGTGAAATCAAGGCGCTTCATCCCATCGAGAGAAACCAGATGCTCGTACGCCTGCATGACCTTGGCCTGTCCGTTCGACAGATTGAGCGTCTGACTGGCGTGGGCAGATACACGATTTCGAGAATCGCGAACGCCCACCGCCTCGTCGAGACTGGATGAACGAGCCGACCGCTCTGGGCGCATAGCAAGCCCCTGCCAAACGAACCCGTCCCCAATGGCACATGGCAGGCCCCTGCCAAACGAACCCGTCCCCAATGGCAGGCGACGGGCGTTGTGCTATCCTGTTCTGCTGTATGTTTGCATCTTCTTAAGGAGTCAACTCGTGGGTCCCATGAATACGATTCTGCTGGTGGCTTGGGCCATCTCCGCCGTTGCTCTCATCGTCCTTGTGCTCATGCACTCCGGCAAGGGCACCGGCGTCTCCGACATGATCGCATCCTCCATGTACAACGCCAACGCCGGCAGCGGCGTGTGGGAGAAGAACCTCGACCGCCTCACTGTCATCGCGGCTGTCGTCTTCATGGCCACGATCGTGATCTTCATGCTGACCTACCCGCTGGGCACGGTTGCCTCGCTTGGCTAGGCTCCAACCATAGAGTGTTCGTCCGGACGCGTCTCCATGCGGGGGCGCGTTCTTTGTTTCTGTCTTGTTTCTATTTCTCTCCTTTACCGCGCTAAAGCGTTCGTTAAGGTTGCCGCTGCCAAGCCAATAACGGATAATCCAATGTCAAGTTTGCAAGCGGGGACTCTTGCCAAGCCTGGTTTAGCGCGTGGGACTCGTGCCCACTGAATACGCGCACCATGCGCAGGCGTTCCCACTCACATGCTGAGATGCTCCGAAGGATCGGGTACACAGGTAGCCCGGCGGAGCATCGCTAGATAAGGGAGGCATTATGACCCAGCCCACGATGAACCGTCGCACGTTCGTGAAGGGTGGCCTGGCCGCCAGCGCCATGGCCGCGCTCGCCGCCTGCGGCAAGAAGGGTGGAGACACCAGCGCCGCTTCCGGCTCCGCCGCCGAGGGTGGCACCCTGAGCTACTACATCAACAACCCGAGCGCCATCGACCCGTATGACCTCGAGGAGGATCAGGGCATGATGGTGGGCTACCAGCTCTTTGACGCCCTCACCACCTATGACTTCACCAAGAACGAGCTCGTGGGCCTCGCCGCCGAGTCCTGGGACGTCAACGACGCCGCCGACGAGTTCACCTTCCACCTCGTGAAGGGCGCCAAGTTCCACGACGGCACCACCGTCACCTCCAAGTCCTTCAAGCAGGGCTGGGAGCGCATCCTGAACCCCAACACCTCCACGGAGCACGCCTCCGCGATCGGCTACCACCTCGCCATGGTCGACGGCTACTCCGAGCTCTCCGCCGGAGAGGCCGACGAGCTCAAGGGCGTCACCTGCCCTGACGACGACACCCTCGTTGTGAAGCTCTCCCAGCCCTACGCCGACTTCCCCTACGTCTGCATGCACCCGGCGCTCTCGCCCGTGCCTGACTGCGCTCTCGAGGACTTCGACACGTTCTTCTTCGCCCCCGTGGGTAACGGCCCGTTCAAGATGGACGGCAAGTGGGAGGACGGCCAGCAGATCAACCTGGTCCGCTTCGACGACTACTCCTACGGCGAGAAGGCCAAGCTCGACGGCGTTCACTTCAACATCCAGAAGGACGTTCAGACGGCCTACACCGAGTTCCAGGCCGGCAACCTCGACGTCGCCCAGGTGCCCACCACCCAGCTCAAGGACGCCATCTCCCAGTACGGCGAGTCCGAGGACGGCTACACGGCCACCACGGGCAAGGAGGTCCTGACGGGCGACGAGCTCTCCATCTACTACCTCATGCTCAACGTCAATGACGAGCAGCTCAAGGACAAGGACCTGCGTCACGCCCTGTCCCTGGCCATCAACCGTCAGGCCATCTGCGACACCGTCTTCGAGGGCACCCGCGAGCCGGCTGGCGGCATCGTCCCGCCCGGCATCAAGGGCTACGTCGAGAACGAGTGGGCCGACTCCCGCTATGACGTCGACGCCGCCAAGAAGATCCTGGACGAGAAGTACCCGGCCGACGCCAACGGCAAGCGCAACCTCTCCATTGCCCTGACCTACAACCTCGACGGTGACCACAAGGCCGTCATGGAGATGGTCATGGCCGACTGGAGCGCCCTGGGCATCGAGACCTCCTCGAACACTGCCGAGTGGGCCTCCATCCTCTCCAACACCTACCCCAACGCCGACTTCCAGGTCGGCCGTCTGGGCTGGATCGCCGACTACCCGATCATGGACAACTTCCTGTACCCGCTGTTCGTGACCGGTGGCGACAACAACTACGGCCAGTACTCCAACGCCGACGTCGACAAGGGCCTGCTCGACGCCCGCGCCATCGCCTCCGATGACGACCGCGTCGCCAAGTACCAGGAGGTCGACAAGCTCATCGCTGCCGACATGCCGGTCATCCCGCTGTTCTACTACAAGCACCAGATGGTCTGCTCGCAGCGCGTCAAGTCCCTCTACATGGACCCGCAGAAGCTCTGCGACATGAGCACGGTCGAGCTGAGCGCCTAAACATAGGCTTTGAGCTGGCATTTTGCTAGACACCCGCGGGCAAGCGCCCGCATACGGCAACGGGGCATCCTCCGAGGTGCCCCGTTGCCAGTAGGGGGTCCGCCCCGCGCAAGGGGCGCGTACCCGGACCCACGACAGGAGTTGTACGCATGGGAAAGTACATACTCAAGCGCGTCCTGCAGTTCATCCCCGTCTTCATTGGCGTGACGATGATTCTGTTCGCCATGAAGGCCATCGTGCCCGGCGACCCGGTGAAGATCATCACCGGCGGCAAGCAGGTAACGCCTGAGACCGAGTTGCAGATTCGCATCTCCAACGGGCTCATCGAGACGGATGAGAACAACAAGCCGATCTATGACGAGAACGGCGACACCATCCCGACGCCCCTCTGGAAGCAGTACCTCACCTACATGAACGACCTGCTCCATGGAGACCTCGGCACCTCGTACACGCGCAACCTCAAGGTTGCCGACATTCTCGCCGACAAGTACCCCAACACGGTGAAGCTGGCCATCGTCGCCATCCTCATCGAGGCGGTCGTCGGCATAGGCGCGGGCATGGTTTCCGCCATCAAGCGCTACTCGTTCTGGGACGTACTCGTGACGCTCGTCACGTCCGTCCTCGTGGCAATGCCCGCCTTCTGGCTCGGCATGCTGCTCCAGCTGTTCTTTGGCGTCTTCATGAAGAACGCCACTGACGGCGCGTTCTACCTGCCCATCTCGGGTGCGGGCGGCTCCAACTCCGAGTTTGAGAGCTGGGTCCACTACATCCTGCCCGCCGTGACGCTCGCCGCGGTCTCCACGGCCTACACGGCGCGCATCATGCGCTCGCAGCTGCTCGAGGTGCTCAACCAAGACTACATCCGCACGGCGAAGGCCAAGGGCCTCTCCCGCAGCGCCATCATCTGGCACCACGCGCTCAAGAACGCCCTCATCCCCGTCGTCACCTACATTGGCATCGACTTTGGCGGCATGCTCGCCGGCGCCATCCTCACCGAGACGGTCTTCAACTGGCCGGGCGTCGGCTATGAGATCTACCGCGCCGTGACCCAGCGTGACTGGCCCATCGTCCTGGGCGGCGTCACGGTGATCGTCATCGTCGTCATGGTGATCAACCTGCTCGTCGACATCAGCTACGCCTTCCTTGACCCGCGCATCCGCTTCGGTGCGCCCAAGGACGAGGGCTAGGGGAGGAGAGACATGACTGAGAACAACAAGCCCGAGACCCCTGCCAACGAGCAGGAGCAGTCCGGCGCCTTCTCCGACGCCCTCAAGGCATCCCGCGAGAAGGCCGAGGCCGAGCAGAGCGCCGCTCCCACGCGCACGCTTTGGAGTGACGCCTGGAAGCGCCTCAAGAAGAACAAGCTCGCCGTCATCGGCGCCATCTGGATCATCTTCGTGGTCCTCGTCGCCCTCACGGCAGACCTGTGGGCCCCGCAGCTTCTGGGCTCGCCCACCGACATCGACACCACGACCGTGGCGCAGAGCTCCAAGCTCCCGCCCTCGCTCGAGCACCCGTTCGGCACCGACGCCACGGGACGAGACCAGCTCGTCCGCGTCATCTACGGCGCGCGCGTGTCGCTTGCGGTCGGCGTCATCGCCACGATCATCTCCACGGCCATCGGCCTGGTGATGGGAGCGCTCGCCGCGTTCTACGGCGGGTGGTTCGACACGATCATCATGCGCCTGGCCGACATGTTCCTGGCGATTCCCTACACGCTGTTCGTCATCACGATGCTCGCCGTCATTGGCCAGGGCATCCAGAACGTGTTCATCGCTATCGGCGTGCTTGGCTGGCCCTCCATCGCCCGCGTGTTCCGCTCGGCGATCCTGTCGGTCAAGGAGAACGACTACGTGGACGCGGCCCGTGCCATGGGCGCCTCTGACCTGCGCATCATCGCCCGCCACATCTTCCCCAACTCCGTGGCCTCCATCGTGGTCTATGCCACGATGAACATCGGTGGCGCCATCCTCACCGAGAGCGCGCTGTCCTACCTGGGCATGGGCGTCACGCCGCCCACCCCCTCCTGGGGCATCATGATTCAGGACGGCCAGACCTTCCTGCAGACGCAGCCGTGGCTCATGATCATGCCCGGCCTTGCAATCCTCACGACGGTGCTCGCCTTCACCCTGCTCGGTGACGGCCTGCGCGACGCGCTCGACGTCAAGATGAAGGACGCGTGATGCTAGATGGCATTCGGTAAGAAGAAGGCTGCCGAGCCCGAGCTCGACCTCAAGAACCAGCCGGTTCCCGAGGGCAGCCACCTGCTCGAGGTCGACGACCTCAAGATGTACTTCCACACGGGCGACGGCGTGGTCAAGGCCGTCGACGGCGTGACCTACACGCTCGACCGCGGCGAGACGCTCGGCGTCGTTGGCGAGTCGGGCTCCGGCAAGTCCGTGACGGCCATGACGATCATGGGCCTCATCGAGATGCCCCCGGGCAAGATCGAGGGCGGCGACGTCCGCTACCGCGGCAAGTCGCTGCTCAAGATGAGCGAGCGCGAGATGCAGCAGATCCGCGGCAACGACATCGCCATGGTCTTCCAGGACCCCATGACGTCGCTGAACCCGGTCTACACCATCGGCCGCCAGCTCGGCGAGGGCCTGCGTCTGCACCGCGGCTACACCAAGGAGCAGGCCACCCAGCGCGCCATCGAGCTGCTCGACATGGTGGGCATCCCCAACCCCGAGCAGCGCGTCAAGGACTACCCGCACCAGTTCTCCGGCGGCATGCGTCAGCGCGTCATGATCGCCATGGCCCTTGCCTGCGACCCCGACATCCTCATCGCCGACGAGCCCACCACGGCCCTCGACGTGACCATCCAGGCGCAGATCATCGAGCTCATGAAGGAGATGCAGGAGAAGAACGGCAACGCGATCGTCATGATCACGCACGACCTGGGCGTCGTGGCCGACGTGGCCGACAAGATCATGGTCATGTATGCCGGCCGCCCCGTCGAGTTCGGCACCGCCGACGAGATCTTCTACAACCCCATCCACCCCTACACCTGGGGTCTCGTGCGCTCGATTCCCGAGCAGGTCATCGACGAGAAGAAGCCGCTCACGCCCATCAAGGGCAACCCGCCCTCACTCGTGAACCTGCCGAAGGGCTGCTCGTTCGCCCCGCGCTGCCCGTATGCCACGGACAAGTGCCGCGCCGAGCGTCCCGAGACCTACACGACCGAGACCGGCCACTACGCGCGCTGCCACTACTCCATGGACCCCGAGTTCGTTCGCAAGAACGCGCCCGAGACCTCGCGCTCGCGCGCCGCGTCCGATGCCACGAAGGGAGGGGAGGCGTAAATGACCGAGCCCCTGCTTCACGTGGAGCACCTGTGCAAGGAGTTCCCCGTCGACTCGAGCGTCTTCTCCAAGGAGAAGAAGAGCGTCAAGGCCGTCGACGACATCAGCTTCGACATCTATCCCGGCGAGACGTTTGGCCTCGTGGGCGAGTCTGGCTGCGGCAAGTCCACGACGGGCCGCTGCATCATGCGCCTCACCCACCCCACGTCCGGCAAGGTCGTCTTTGACGGCCAGGACATGTCCGGGATGAACAAGAAGCAGCTCAAGGCTGTCCGCCATGACATGCAGTTCATCTTCCAGGATCCCTACGCGAGCCTGAACCCCCGCATGACCATCGGCGAGATCGTCTCCGAGCCGCTCGTGATCCACGGCGAGATGCCCAACAAGGAGCAGCGCATTAACTACGTGCGCGAGCTCCTCGACATCGTGGGCCTCAACCCCGAGCACATCAACCGCTACCCGCACGAGTTCTCCGGCGGCCAGCGCCAGCGCGTGGGCATCGCCCGTGCCTTCGCGCTCAAGCCCAAGCTGATCATCTGCGACGAGCCCGTCTCGGCGCTTGACGTGTCCATTCAGGCCCAGGTGCTCAACCTGCTGAAGGACCTCCAGAAGCAGTACGGAACCGCGTACCTGTTCATCGCGCACGACCTTTCCGTGGTGCAGCACATCTCCGACCGCGTGGCCGTGATGTACCTTGGCAACATGATGGAGGTCTCCGACTGGAAGACCCTCTACGCCGAGCCGCACCACCCCTACACCCAGTCGCTGCTCTCGGCCGTGCCCATCCCGGACCCGGACGTGCAGCACTCGCGCAAGCGCATCATCCTCAAGGGCGATCCGCCCTCACCGATCAACCCGCCGAGCGGCTGCCGCTTCCACACGCGCTGCCCCATCGCCCAGGCGATCTGCTCGCAGGAGCGTCCGGAGCTCCGCGAGGTTGCGCCTGGTCACCTCTGCGCGTGCCACTTTGCGGCCGATCACCCCATCAAGGGTTCCTCGATCGAGCTGTAGCGCGTATTCGTCGCGAGTTTGTTTGCCCCGTCTGGCTTCGTGCCGGGCGGGGCTTTTTCGTGCGCGTGCGGGGGAGGGCGTGCTTCACGGAATCGCGCCCAATCGGAGTCCAGAGCGCGTAGCCGCGGGCCTCCATGGGCCGATTCTGCCGTGCGCGGGTGTCTCGTGCAACCTTGCAGCGTTCAAACGCAAACCTAACATCGCAGCTAGATGGCCTAATATCGTGCAAACTCCCAAATCAGCCCAAAAAATTTCAAAATAGTTCTTGCACGGTGCTAGGGCAGCGGTGTATATTCTTTCTCGCGCGAAAGCGCAACTGACAAGTCGGAGTGGCGGAATTGGCAGACGCGCTAGCTTGAGGTGCTAGTGACTGACTAAAAGGTCGTGCGGGTTCAAGTCCCGCCTCCGACACCAGCAAAAACACGGACCTTCGGGTCCGTTTTTTGTTAGCCACGCACCATGACGTGGCAGGGCGCACCCGCGAGCCCGCGGTGCCGTGCGAGAAGGAGCCGAGCATGGATTCCACCTCCCAGGGCCAGCAGGCCTCATCCCAGCTTGCCCGCGTCGATCGCGTGGGCAGGGGGGCGCTTCCCGGTGTGCTCGCCGCGCTCATGGCGCTCACGTCGGACGCCGTGCTCACGCTCGACGGAGACGCGCGGATCCTCACCGCCAATGCCCAGGCCGAGGCCCTCACCGGGCTCTCCCTCGACGAGCTCGCTGGCACGAACGTGAGGGACATCCTCTTCAACCCCAACCACCCGGCAGACGCCGAGACCCACGTCCCGCTGCTGCCCATGGACGGCTCGCTCACCGAGCTCTCGTGCCGCCTCGCCACGGGCGGCGCGGCAGCCGTGGCCGCGCGCTGTGACCGCGTGAGCGCGCCGGGTGAGACCTACCTGCTCGTGATGCGCCCCACAGACACGCTGCTGGCCGCGGAACGCGAGCACGACCGCCTCATCGACGAGCTGTCGCTGGCCAACCGGCGCCTGTCGGGGACGCTGCGCATCGTGCTCGACACCATCGACGCCGAGGACGTGGAGTCGCTGTTCAGCGGCGTCCTGGAGCAGATGACCGACACGCTCGACGCCTATGGGGCGATCCTGTTCGTCGCCGAGTCGAACGGGTACCGCCTCGGCGCCTCCACCGCCTCGCTCGGCGGGCGCCGCCTGCCCCAGTACATGGCCTACGGGGAGGGCCTCGAGACGATCGTGACGCGTGCGGGCAACGCGCTTCGCCTGCGCCTGCTGCCGCCCTCCGAGCAGAGCCTGCGCGCCGGGGCCCTCGCCACGCGCGAGCTGCTTGACGAGGAGTCCGGCGAGCGCCATGGCGTGCCTGCCCGCCAGGTACCCCCGTTCACGAGCCTCATCTGCGTGCCCGTCTGGTTTGGCGGGCACGTCATCGCCATCATCGAGGTGGGCTGGGCCGAGGCGCGCCCCACGCGCCGTGACGACGCCCGCCTGCTCGACTCGGTGTCCCAGTACCTCTCCATCGAGTTCGCCGCGGCCATCTCCACGATGCGCACGGAGCGCGCCCAGCGCCTCGACCGCGTGGCGATGCGCCTGCACGACCTTCTTGAGGACGGGCCGAACGTGGACGAGCACGATCTCGAGCAGGTCAAGGAGACGCTCTCCACCGAGCTAGGCGTCGAGCTGGCCCCGGTGAGCGCAGGAGTTTTGGACGGGTCCTGCGTGGCCTGCCTGCCCAGCGTGGGCAACGTGGAGCTTCCCTGCGCCCTCGAGGAGCTCACGCGCGGCTACGCGGACGCCGGCGTCGCGGTGGCCCCCATACGCAAGGGCTCGGCGCTCGACACGTGGCTCACGCGTGCGGGTCGGCCCTCCACGGGCGCCATCGTCGACCTGGGCGAGATTGGTGGCCGTCGCCGCGCGTTTCTCGTGCTGCGCGCGGCGGGCGAGGAGCCGGTGGACGTCGAGGAGCTCGACTTTCTCCGACGCGTCTGTGTGGACGTGCGCCAGGCGGCCGAGGAGGGCGAGCGCCGCGTGCACGACACGCGCATAGCCCAGGCGCTCCAGAGCGGCATGAAGAACGAGTTGCAGCGCGTCGAGGGCATTACGGCCCACGGCCTGTACTCCTCGGCCACGGAGGCGGCCCTCGTGGGCGGCGACTTCTACGACCTCATCCGCCTGCCCAACCGCCACGCGTGCGTCATTCTCGGCGACGTGAGCGGCAAGGGCGTCGAGGCGGCGAGCGTGTCTGCGGCCGTGAGGACGGCCCTGGGCGCCTATGCGTGGGAGGGTCAGCCGCCCGCGCGCATGGTGCGGCTGCTCAACGACTTTCTGCTTGGCTTCTCTAGGCTCGAGACGTTCGCGACGCTGTTCGTGGGCGTCATCGACCTGGCCCACGCCACGCTCACGTACTGCTCGGCGGGTCACCCGCCTGCGATCTTTCTGCGCCGCGACCCGCACGAGATGTTCACGCTCGACGAGCAGTCGGGCGTCGTGGGGGCGTTCCGGGGAATGACGTACCACGACGGCCGCGTGCGCCTGCGCGAGGGCGACCGGCTGCTGCTCTACACGGACGGCGTAACTGAGGCAAGAAACCCCTCGGGCGCCTTCTTTGGCGAGCAAGGCCTGAGGGACGCGGTGATGGAGGAGGCCGCCGGCGACTACGAGCACATGCTCGACAGACTTCTCGCACGGCTCGACGCGTTCACCGAGCGCAGCCTCGACGACGACGTCGCCATGGTGACGCTTCGCTTCGACGAGCTGGGTGGCGAGTAGCGCCCATTTGCGGGCTGCATGCGGATGCGAGCGCATGAAGTGGCGCCGGCTGGGCAGAATGGCCGTATGACTCACTCGGAGGACATACTCGTCATTCCCGTCGAGGGCGACCTGGACGTCTCGTGCGTGGGGCGCCTTCGCGCCCTCATCGACGAGCGCGTGGCAGGCGGCTGCCGCCGTGTCATCCTCAACATGGCGCAGGCGTCCTACGTGGACAGCCTGGGCATGAGCCTCATCTTTGCCGAGTCGCGCCAACTGCGCGAGAGGGGCGGGCTGCTGTCGCTCGTGAACGTTCGCGACAACGTGTACCGCTCGCTCGTGATCTGCCGCCTCGTGGACTTCATTCCCGTGACGGGCGGTGGCCCCAAGCCGCCGATTCCGGCGCTCGACCCCTCCGTGCGCCCGCTGTGGCACGGGACGATGCACGTGGACCCAACCAAGCTCTCCGAGGCGCGCCGCCGCATGGAGGAGCTTCTCGGGCGCACGGACCTCACGGCCGACGAGGTGTTCGACCTCACGCTTGCCGGGGGAGAGGCGCTTGGCAACGCCATCGACCACACGTGCGCCGAGGGCGTGCTTCTGAGCGTGTGGGTGTACCCCGACCGCGTGGTCGTTGAGGTCACGGACTGCGGCGAGGGGTTCGAGCCGGCCGGCGAGGGCTGCGCGGGCGAGGTCGGGGACGCGGGCGCAACGCTCGAGCGCGGCCGCGGGATTAAGCTCATGCGCATGCTCGCGGACTCCGTGGAGATCGGGCCCAAGACGAGCGGGGAGGGCACGGTCGTGAGGCTCGTGAAGCTCATCACGCCGATGTCTCGGCAAAAGGGCGGCGAGCTGGGCTCTTTGGCCTGCTAGGGCGGCGGGTCCAAAATTCTCTCAACTTTTTTGTTGCGCACAGGGCGAAGTTTGCGTATAGTACTTTCTCGCACGCGGACATGGCTCAGTTGGTAGAGCACCACCTTGCCAAGGTGGGGGTCGCGGGTTCGAGCCCCGTTGTCCGCTCCATGTGAATGAGGGGCCGGCCACAATCGGCCGGCCCTTTTCATATGGCGACGTGGCCAAGTGGTAAGGCATGGGCCTGCAAAGCCCCTACCCCCAGTTCGAATCTGGGCGTCGCCTCCATAGACGAGAAGCGGTCTGGCTCGCGCCGGGCCGCTTTTTTGTTGGCGACGGGAGATGGTCGCCCCCCCTCGCGTGTCGCGAGCGCTGCAAATCGGTCACTATAGGCGTCGAGAGAGGTGCGATAGTGACCGATTTGCAGCGCTCGGCGATTGGATGGGGCCGTCGGTGCTGCGAGTCGTTTGCCCGTTGCCTGCCGCA